>Ga0068863_100000996_pt1 | contig 28410 bp, 36 predicted proteins | sample KBSSwiS62_FD_66596 | JGI IMG/M metagenome (GOLD analysis project Ga0068863, IMG submission 66596) | Switchgrass rhizosphere microbial communities from Kellogg Biological Station, Michigan, USA - KBS Switchgrass S6-2 | ecosystem: Host-associated > Plants > Roots > Rhizosphere > Soil ... | reverse complement strand
AGCAGTTGGCGATCACGATGTGACGGCCGAGTCTCGGCAATCAGGGTTTTCGAGCCACCGCCATATATCCGAGACTGGCTGCCTTCGATAGACGTGTAAGTCGATAGCTGGTGTGGGACTTGACCAGCTCCTGCGGTAGCCCGATCAATCCCCGGGTCACAGCGTTGTCGACCAGCCAGCCGAACCGGCCGAGCCTCTTACTCGCAGCAGCGACCAGCTGTCCCAAACCGCCCAGCACGTAGTGGCTTACCAACATGAAGGGGCCGCCTTGCGATGCCACACCGTCAACGGAAAGCCCATGGCGCTCGAGAACGGACTTCAGCCCGAGATGGGTGACTCTCCAAAAGTCGTACGGAGCTTCGTGCGTCGGATAAAGGAACGGCACCGTTATCAGTAGCCGACCATTCGGCTTCAAAGCGCGAACAATTTCGCGCACCGCTGACTCGGCTTCGTCGACATGTTCCAACACGCTGGTGCACAGAATGGTGTCGAATGTTTCGTCTTGGAACGGTAAAGGTGTGGCAAGCGAGACGACGTCCAGACCGGTCGTTGGTGCCGCGTCCACTGCGACGACGCGGTCGACACGTGGCTCATACCAACTTCGAAATGGCTGATTGCCAGCGCCGAGATCCAGCAGAACGCCGCTGACCTGGTCAACGTTTGCCGCCAGCCATCTGCCCACAACGGCGTTTGGAAGAAGTGACAGAGTGGTGGCCCGGTCCGGATATGGGATCCCACCAACGACGCGGACGGCGCCCTGTCTATGCCGAAGCCGAGTGCGGTCCAACGCCTCTCCTCACACTGCGAGCCAAGAAGGACCCGTCAGTTAGCCCCGCCAGATCGTTCCGGGCTGATATACGCCGAACTCGGCACGATAAATCATAGCTACAGCGTCACGGGACCCAGGCATGACCTTTGGGATGCGCATCACCCGTCCGGGTGGAACGAACCCGAAGCAGGGGACGTGCAGACAATCGAGCAGAGCCTAGAGAGTGCAATCTCCGGCAGGCGTGGTTCGCAGCCGAACTCCTACCCTACTAGGCCAACGGGCTAGTCGATCGCGAGGTTGCGCCAAGTACTGTTTGGCAACAGGTTCCTCGCGCGTTTGAGATATAGCGGGTTTCAAGGATGGTGGCTACGGATGAGGTGCCATCGGTTGTTCTCTTCCTTTGTCCTCGTCTGCGCCCTGACTAGCAGCGCAGGCTGCTCGCCTGGCGACGGCGAGAGCGCACCGTATACCGGCCGGGTGACCAGTGTGTCCCCACAGCAGGTTTGCGTAGGCCCGAACACAAGTTCTTCTTCTGAGACCTGCGGTGATGTGCCCACCGGCTTCACCGAACTACCGAGGGCAGGGCAATGCGTGTCGCTGTTTGCGCGGTTCTCGGACCATGGCCGACACCAGACTTGGACCAAGGCGAGTCTCCGGTTAAAAATCCGCGACTCTCAATGCGGCAGCTCGAAGTAGTCACCGGCCCGGCGCGGAGTGACGTTGTTGCAATCGTGAGTCAGATCACAGAGCATGGCCTGCTGATTACAGCGAGTGAGACTTAGTCTTCGGGTGTATTTGAACCTGTGGTCCAGCTGGCTGACCCCGACATGCTCATCTGTGCGAGGCACGCCCGTTAATTGGAAGCGAGCGTTGCCCTGCGTAAACAAGTGAAGATGCCTGTCAGGTCACTCACCTTAGGGACAGTCCTCGCGATTGTGGCCAGCGTGGTGACGTTGGTGTTCTTCTCTCCGGCATTTGTTTCCAAAGCGGCAGCGACGCCTCCGTCCCCTGTGTATGCAGGCTCGACATCGGATCTGCAAAATCGCGTTGTTGTCAGCCCGCATGGTGCGTGGCATGCGGTTTTGGTCAACGCGAATAGCTCGGGCCAAGCATTTCTTGTCTCGTCCGACGGCACGACGTGGCAGACCGTGGCCACACCATCGTCGACCTTTGTTCGAGTGCTAGCCATCAATGATTCCGGTGAGCTGTACACGGCGACGACAGACACGACTGAGACCTGGTGGAAGCGTCCTGCCGGCGGCAGTTGGTCAGCGATGGCCATGGGGGCAACCGTTGGCAGCAATTACGTGGCGGCGATCGTCACTGACGATTCGAATCTGATCGTGGTTCAGAACTTCACGACCGGGACCAGCATCTCCAATCTGGTGACCAGCAAGCTGAATAGTGGCGCCGCTCAAGTCAAACTGTCGGCTGGGTCGGCCACGGTCATTTTCGACGTGACGGGCTATTACACCAGCGTCGCGACGTCGACCTACACCTATGACGAAGCGAATCAACTGACCAGCGCCGTCACGCCGAGCGGCAGCGGCACCTACGGCTACAACGGTGACGGGCTGCGAACCTCGAAAACCGTCAGCGGAGTGACGAGTCACTACACCTGGGACGTCACAGCTGGCCCGCCTCTGCTCCTGTCAGACGACGCGAACTACTACGTCTACGACAACAACGACCTGCCCCTGAAACAGATCAACGCCACAACGGGCACCGTCACGTGGTTGCACACGGATCAGATCGGGTCGACCCGACTGCTCACCGACAACACCGGCGCTGTGGTCGGCACCAACACCTACGACCCGTACGGCACCCGCACCGCAACCAGCGGATCGGTCACCAGCCCACTCGGCTACGCCGGCCAATACACCGACGCCGAAACCGGACTCATCTACCTGCGGGCTCGCTACTACGACCCGTCAACCGCGCAATTCCTGTCCATCGACCCAGCCCTCAGCCTGAGCGGCGCGCCTTACAACTACGCCGACAACAACCCAATCAACAGTTCTGACCCGTCCGGCCTGTTCGGCTTCAGCGTCCGAAGAGGGCTGAAGGGTGACGCGAATTTCTTCGCAGGTATCGCGGATTTCGCCGTTTCCACGGCAACTCTTGGAGCCAAACACGTTTCTGCCCCCTTCTGCGACGTCGGTGGGTATAGCGCTGGTCGCTGGTACGGATTCATAGCCACCGGCGTTGTGGGCTTCGCCGACGTACTCCCAGCCAAAGTGGCCGAGCTCGCGGTTACGGAAGTTGGCGACCTTGCCGCAGATAGCGAATCAGGCTGGTTCAGTAGCCGACTCGCCGAGATGCGCGCCAACCCCGAACGTGGGTCTATCGGACTGCCGGGCGCACGCGGATACACGCCCTCGGGCGGCGCCGCGGACTTCGACCTGGATGAGCTGGCGCAGCTAGCGCGGAGCCATGCCGGAGCTGACGACATGACACGGCCAAGCTTGAGCGAAATCCGTCGCGTCCTCGACCGGGGCAGCCCAACCCCGCTGGACGGACAGAACGCTGTTCAGCTCGACTACAAGGGTGCGCGTGATCATCAATGAAGACATGCCATGGCGCAGCACCGCCTACTACCCAGGACGGTGACAGGCTGATGACTGACGAGCTCGAATCGATCGCAGTCGACATGGGGCACGGCCGTTCGCGCACGATGGCTGAGCTCATTGGAGGTTGGCAGCGTCATGTCACGAGGCTCGACGAGGAATCGCGAATGCCCGTTCAGCGGTCCACATGGGGTGCACATGACTACTTCGCTGCGCTTTCCCTTCGTGATTGGGTACGAGATGGCGCATCCTCGTTAAGCAGTGACCTCAAGAGGCTGGTCGATTTCCGGGTCTCGGACGCGGATCGTTTGCTTCGACACTTCACCGACCCCGATGCGCGAGGACTCGTCGCGCGTTTCGGCCGCGCGACGCCTGGTGCCGACGCGTGGTGGTGGCATCGCATACCGCGGTCTGGCCCCGTCCGGGACGAGCTTGAGACTTGGCTCGCTCGGGCGGCTCAGGAACCCACGTCGCAATGAGGCGCTGGCTGCTTTCGCTCGTTGTCGCGGTTGGAGCCCTAATCGCGCTGGCTGCGAGCGCCGCCTCCACCGCAGTTGTGACGTCCGGTCGACTGAGTCCACGTGTGCTGTCCTCAACCGTATCCAGCTCCACCTACGACATCTTCGAGTCAAATTTGGCCGCGGCACCGGCTGGCTGGCTCGGGCACGCGAAAGAGGCGTCTTCAGACCGATGGACTGCAGACCCCAACGGAACGACGCGTGCACAGAATGCCGTTCTTGCCGCAGACACCGCAGGAGATCTGGCTACTTCCTGCGTGAACAGTTTCACCGCCGATACCCCCGTCACCCTCGCCGACGGGAGACAGGAACCGATCAAGGACGTGAAGGTCGGCGACAAGGTCCTGGCCACTGATCCGCAGACCGGCGTGACGAAGGCCGAGCCGGTGGTGGCGTTGATCCGACACTCCGGTCAGCACGCGATGGTCCTGGTCACCCTGGCGGACGGCTCGGTGCTCGACGCCACCAGCGGGCACAAGATCTGGGACGCCACCCAGCACACGTTCGTGAACGCCGGCGAGCTTCGTGCCGGGGACCAGATCGAGACTGACACTGGTGGGTTGATCACCGTCGCCAGCCTGACCGGCTACTCGGCGGACCTGACTGCCTACAACCTGCAGATCAGCACCATCCACACCTACTACGCCGGCACGACCCCAGTCCTCGTCCACAACAGCTGTACGTCGATCATCAGCGATGACTCGTATCTCGTGAAGGCCGCGGAGAAGGCTGGAAGCAACTCGAGCGTTCAGCGGGAGCTGGACTCTCTTTCGTCGCAGCTGTCGGCGGGAAACCTCAATCCGGGGATCGGGAGCAAGACGCTCACCGGGACGGGCCTTTCATATGCTCGTGGAGCGAATGGGGCGCGTGTGTTCTTCCGGACTGTTGACGGTGGTGTTCAGATCGTGGCGAAGGCCAGCAAGGCCAACGAGTCTGGTGTGATCTCTCGGCTACAGGCGACCTATGGGGGTTGAGCCGCACCGCATCGTCAAGCAAGGAGTTCAGATCGAATTCCTGCTTGAAGATGGCGAAGACATCGACAGCGTCGACAACATCGATGCGGTCATCGAGACGCGGGACGGCCTTCGGTGGGGGGCGACTCTGATCACGATCCGCGAGGTTGAGCGAATCCTTGAGCGATGGAGACGCTCCGGAGAATCGGCTGGCGGACTCTACGTTCGGATTCCGGATCTCATCCTGATGAGTGGTCCGGGCGTCGAGCAGATGGTGGCGGCCATCCTTGATCTTGTGGATAAAGATCAGCAGTCTGGGCTGACGCCGTTGGGGTCAGCTGGCGGTGTTGAGGGCGGCGCGGATTCGGGTGTTGGCGAGTAGTCCGTCGAGGATGTGGGTGAGGGCTGCTCGGTCGGCGTCGTCGAGGGTGGCGAGGTCGGTGAGCCGGTCGGTGGGGGCTTTGAAGGTGCGCCGTGGTGCGCCGTCGATGAGTAGGTAGTCGGTGGTGACGTTGAACAGTTCGGCGAGGCGGACGACTACTTCGACCGAGGGCGTGATTTTGCCGTTCTCGTAGCGGCTGATTTGCCCGGCGTCGCCGCCGATGCGGCCGGCTAGGTCAGCTTGGGACCAGCTCAGTTCTTTGCGTAGGGCTTTGATCTGCTCACCGAGCAGCATGGTCACCTCGTTCATGGTTGGTCGCACTGCGGCCAAGTGTGACGCCATTTGCTGCCTCCTGCTTGCGTGGTGTCTCATGTGTTCTTGCTCGATCATGCACGAGACATCGCGGCACCGGCCGCCACGCCGATCGGGAGCACCCCATAGCTCAAGTCTCGCGGCGCTGTCTCGTCACTCCCGGGCGTTACGGTCATCCGGTGGCCGAGAGCTGGTGGGTGACGATCCGGGGACAGGCGCGCAAGTTCGTCACCTGCGCGCAGGTCACCTCCGTCAACGACGACAGCGGCCAGTTCCTCGCGTTCCTCGACCACGCTGGGGCGCTGGTGCTGCTCGTGCGTCGTGACGAGTTGATCGCGCTGGAACGCTACGAGGAGCCACCCTTCTGATCATCCCGCCAGGTCTCCTCCTAGCCGCTTGATCGTCTCGGCCGCGACGGCGGGAGACGCTGCGAAGGCCTGTCGCAACCCCGCCGGGACCGGTTGCGCTGGCAGACTCAGCACCGTGACCAACGGCGACAGCGAGCGGCTAGGAAAGGCGTCGGGCCTGTCCCGTCGTCTGCTCGCGTTGCTCGTCGGGCTCCTCGCGATGCTCGCTCTCATCGCATCCGGCGCACCTTCGGCCGCAGCGCAGAACGCAGTCGGGGCTCAACCCCAGAATTCGATCTTCACCGTCGGGGCTCAGAGCCTCGCAGACCCCGAAAGCGTTGGGCTGCACACCCTCCAACTACGACCAATCGAGTCGGCTACCGGTGTTGCCGCAGAAACCGCGCTGACAGAGAACCAGATTGGATCTACGACAGAGGACATCCTTGCGAACGCAACTCGCGGGAAAGTCTCAACGGCGGTGCAGTACTCGAAGGCGGGGGGATTTAATCAAGCGAACTCTGACTTCGATGTTCTGACGAGAGGCGTCGATGTCGTCGATCGTGGCGGCGGCCTCCGCACCGCGACATTGAGCAACGGCACCAAGGTGAACGTTCGGCCGTTCAGTTCCGGCAAGATCCCCACCCTGGAGATCGACACACCCGGCAATCCCGCGATCAAGGTCAGATACTGACATGTTGCATCGAGTCGTCGATGAGGGCGATGTGCGCCGTGGACTACGCGCCAGGCAGGCAGTCGCGGACGGACCTGCTGATCTATCTGCTGACTGGCTCGGCGTGGACGGCCGTGTCGCGGTCGCGGAGGAGAGCGGTCGGCTACTCGAAATTGACCACTGTGCAAGACTGGAGGCCGCTTTTCGTTCGGTCGGCATTCATCAGCTGATCGCTGTATCGAACGATCCACTCCTTGCTGAGGACCTTGTCTACAACCTGGATGCGGCGAAGGAGGACTTAGCAGCGTTCTCCGATGAGTTCAGCGGCATTAACGCCTTGCTCGTTCCAGCGCACAGTGTCGATGTCGCTGTCCTGTGTACGGTCGATGACTTTCACCTCGTCGCGGGAAGTCCTGGCTTCGTCCTGTCCTACGCGGGGGACGCGGCTGTGCTGCGGCGCGAGTTTCTAGCCTTCGCCGAGGGCCACTTCGAGGTAATGCACCCAGTGCTTCGTCGTGCTGCTCGGTACATGGATTGGATCGGCGGTTCAGGATGACGATCCGTGGACTTGGGTGGCTCGACGCAGCGCTCCACGTCGTGGTCGGGGTCGTCATCCTGATCGTGGCGACGTGCGGCGGCGTCGCGTGGACCAGTGTTCACAAGTCGACTACGGCTACGACACTCACCGCCATCAGCTATGACGACCCGCCGAAACTCTCGTCGGTAACCAACTTCCCGCTTGCCCGGCTGAATGGCATCAATGCGTCGACAGGGGGCGTCGGTCTCGCGCGCGGCGAGGCCGTCTTTGTTGCAGCAGAGGAAGCAACCGTCACAGCTTCAACCATTGGGCGTGATGCGGCTACGAGTTGTCTGAACAGTTTCACTGGTGACACCCCTGTCACTCTTGCCGACGGCAAGCAGGAGCCGATCAGCCAGGTGAAGGTCGGGGACAAGGTACTGGCCACGGACCCGGAGACGGGTGAGTTCAAGGCCGAGCCAGTCGTCCAGCTGATTCGCCACTCTGGCGAGCACTCGATGGTGCTCGTGACGTTGGCCGATGGGTCGGTGCTGGACTCGACCGATGGGCATCCGATCTGGGACGCCACCACCGGCCAGTTTACCGACGCCGGCAAGCTCCATGCCGGGGACAAGATCGAAACCAGCAACGGCGCGTTCATCACGATCGCCGGACTGACGACCTACAGCGCGGACGTCACCGCTTACAACCTGCAGATCGGCACCATCCACACCTACTACGCTGGCGCCACCCCCGTTCTCGTCCACAACAGCTGCGGCGAGCGCCAGGTGGATGCGTTCCTGGAACGGACCGGAAAGGTCCACGGAAACTTGCCTTCGGTCGGTGAGCTATCGCAGTACAACAGAGAGGAGCTCGAAATCCTTCGGGGCCAGCTTTCAGCCAGTATCCAAACGCGCATCGCAAAGACCGTGCAGCTCGGAGCAGATTACGGGCACAACGCGCGACTGGCGCAGGAGCAGGGCCTCCTCCAAAGTCTGGATTCTTATCTCGGCGGCTAGGGAAACGGAGTTCGAGGTGGTGGACGTGGATGCCCTCAAGCGGCATGTCGCAGGCTGGGCTGCGACGCTCCTCGCCGAGCGCTCGCCGAGCGAATCCCCTCTCGTAGACGAGGCCGCCGATGGGCTCTTCGCGCTCGAGCTCCTTGTTCCTGCAGTCCTTTCCAGGACCTACCCCATGTGGGGTGCCGAGAGCATTGATGGATTCCGTATCGCGTCTGTACAACGGCCGAGCGTTCGATCACTAACGTTGCTTGGACTCTGTGTTCTGATTAGCGATCAATCGGTAACGCCCTGCCGCCTGTCCATCGCCCTAGCAGACTCAGTCTCGTTAGCTGAATTCGCGATTCAGTTAGGCGAGCCAGGAGGGGGTCCGCTCGGCGTTTCCGGTCCGCCTTGCAACTCGCGGTTGGCGGAGGTCCTGCTCGCTGGGCTCAGTGATCGCGCGGCGCAGATCGCCTGGGTCTACACAGCGACCTTGTGACAAGGTCGAGGCCACGGACACCAAGACTGGGAAGAAGTCGGCGCAGACGGTGACCACGGTCTGGGTCAACCACGACACCGACCTGATGGACGTCACCATCGAAGCCGGTGGCAAGACCTCAACCATCCAGGCGACGCAGCATCACCTGTTCTGGATTCCAGCCAAGAACGCTTGGGTCGAAGCGAATCGTCTCGCCGCTGGTGACCAGCTGCGCACCGATAGCGGAGCGGTCGCGACTGTTTCGGACACGGTTGTGGCCACCGTCGCGTCGACAGCAGTCGTGGCTGGTGCTGCGGACATGTGGGACCTGACCGCGACCGACCCCGAGACCGGGCAGACGAAAGCTGAGCCGGTCGAGCAGCTGATTCGCCACAGCGGCAAACATGCGATGGTCCTGGTCGGCCTCGCGGACGGGTCGGTACTCGACTCGACCGACGGGCACCCAATCTGGAATGCGAGCACCGGACGGTTCACGACCGCGGCCGATCTGCGCGTCGGGGACAAGATCGAAACCAGCACCGGCCAGCTCATCACCATCACCGCGCTGACCGGGTACCCCGCTGACCTGACGGCCTACAACCTGCAGATCGAGCAGATCCACACCTACTACGCCGGTGCCACACCCGTCCTCGTCCACAACAGCTGCGGAGCGGAGTTCCGTACTGACACTTCGCATATCTTCCGGAATGCGACAGGCCACTTGTCTGACGACACAGCCGCAAACCGGGCGCTCATTCGCGGCGCGGTAGATCCGGCCAATCTGCGATCAACGATCACACTGAACGACGGTTCGACCCTCGATAAGTATTTCAACTCTCCCCGACGGGGCCCAGGCGTGGGCTGAGGTTCGCAATGGCACCGAGATTACGAACGGAGGTTTGAATGTCATCCCCAGATGAGACCAACGCGGCGCAGGAGGGCCTCACCGACCGTGAAGCATTCCAGGCTATGGCTGAGTTCGTTTGGCAGTACGCTCGCCGGGCTGGTGACGACTTGATCACCCTCTTGGGCGATATCGACCTCCAGCCCGACGGGCAGCCAACTGATCCCGCGGCTTGGGATGACTGGCTCGACTGCGTGCGGCGCGTCAAGGCAGGGCTGCCTCCACGACGAAACTCGCCGTGACTGCCCGGCACCGGTGTGCGCGTTCGCAGCCTCGATAGCGAGACAACTTGCGCTCATCGGTGTCGCGGTACCAACGTCGGTTGCGTCGCCTGCCACCGCTTCGACACCCAGGATCGCGTCGTCGTACGTCCGCGACGACGCGACGCACGGAGCCGAGACGACACGACGAGCGCTCGATCTTGGGAGGGCACATGGAACGCGCCTTCGTAGGCGGTACCGGTGAGGTGCGATGGCGTCTACAAGCGGTTGAGACGATCGATACGCATTGAAGACGCCAGTGGTAAGAAAGACACCACTGCGATATGCAGGCGATCTTTTTTTTGAGGTAGCGCCGCTCGGGGGCGGGCTAGCCGGATTTCTAGGAGGTTTGCCGTAGTGTGTGAGAGTAGGGAGCATGGATTAAAGCTCATCATTGGTGGGTTTCTATTGCTCATGATTCGTGGTTTTGCGTTATGGATATTGGTTCCGCTCGGCTTCATATGGTGGGTAATTGCTTGGCTACATTGGCATCGAAAGCATGTGGGACTTGGGCAATTACTCGGCTGGATGGACCTGAATCTGATTGCGCTAATTCAGCGATCCGTGCTGCGACCATTCTGGCCGAGATCTCAACCGTGGGTGCGGCTTGCCCGTGTGCCTGAGGTTACCCACCGTGTGCGTCGGCTCGACCCTGCCTAGGACCCCTTTGTGCGCCCTTCGCTTACGCAAATACAGAAGTCCGAGCCCACTACAGGCGCAGTTGGATCTCGCCCTGCCACCGAACCGCGGCCCGTACTGAGTATCGAGATCACTCGCACAAGCTTCCGCTACTGCGCTCAAGTCAGGCCGCCGCACGGTGGCGGGGGTCGATCGGAAAACGCCGGAACCGCTCGACGCCGAGTCCCTTATTTCTGCGCTCCGCGGTCGCGGCTGTCACCAGATAGATATCGCTGACGCCCTACGACGCTGACCCTGAGTAGCTCATGCGGATTGAGGGAGGTGCCAACCAGTGAGCGCGAGAGATCTACGGGCACGCTCGCCCTCTGGCCCTGCCGGGGTGAGCAAAGTTCAAACTCGGACAGGTTGGCGCACGTCGGCCCCCAAGTCACTGCTCGCCGGTGGCGTCTCTTTCCTGGGCGACGCACTCCGGGCATAGCGGCCGGTCGCGGCGGGTCGCTTGATGCGGCTGCACGATCTCGACCAGCGTGAAATCCGGGTGCAGGCCTTTCGGTTCGCAGAACGTCATCCCGAACGGTGCGTTCGGTAGTGCGAGGTGCGCCAATTCCGGTGTCACGATCATGAAGTACTCGCTCATAGCCGGTTGCCTGCGTTCATGCTTGGGATCATCCCCGGGTCGGTGTCGCGGACGCAAACGGGGCTGGCAATGCTGCGGGGCAGCAGCAACGGACTAGCCAAGATCAGCGCTCCGATGACGGTCAACGCGGTACGTGGGCTGGTTGCCTGAGCCAGTAATCCACCCAACGCGGTACCGATCGCGATGCAAGCTTGCTGACCAATCGACCACGCGGACAGCGTCCGCGCCACGCGGTCGGTGGGCGTCTGCTCGAGCCGGTAGGTGGCAAGCACCGGGGTGTAGAGGCTCATGTTGATGATGATCGCCAGCTCTACAGCAATCACGGTGAGGAGCCCGATCAAACCCGGGTGGACGAGGGCCAGGCCGATCAGCCAGATCGCGCGCAGGGTGCCGACGGTTCGCAAGACTCGCAGCCGGCCGTAGCGGGTGACCACTCGCTGCGCCAGCCGTGATCCGATCAGGCCGCCGATGCACGGGACGGCGAACGCAAGGCCGTATTGCCACGGCGGAAATCCCAGCTGCCGCAGCAGAAGTACCGCCAACAGTGGCTCGGTCGCCATGATCAATGCACCGACCAGCAGGTTGTTGAGATACAGCGGCCGCAAGCCAGGGTGGCTGAAGATGTGTCGCCAACCGTCGAACAGCTCGCCGAGCTGGATTCGGCGGACGGAGTCCCGCTGCGGTGCGTCCTCGCGACCGCCGATCGCCCTGATACCCAAGGCCGACAGCAAGTAGCTGAGCGCATCGGCCACCACGGTGACGAACGGGCCGAACAGCGCGATCGCGGCGCCACCCAGAGGTGGCCCGACAGCGATCGAACTCCAGTTCGTGGACTCGAACCTCGCGTTGGCCACGAGTAGATCACCCGGCGCGACAACGGTCTTCAGGTACGCGCCACTCGCGGCGTTGAAAGCGATCCTGGCCGCGGCTACCACCGCCGAAACGACCAGCAGCTGAACGAAACTCAGCCACCCCATTGCGTAGGCCATGGGGATCGACAGCATCGCGGCGAAGCGAGCGAGGTCCATGCCGATCATGACCGGGCGCTTGCGTTGAAACTCGACCCAGGGAGCGAGCGGCAGGGCGATCAGGGCGCCGATCGCCGGTCCCACCGCGGACAGCGCCGAAACCTGAGCGGGACCGACGTGCAGCACCAGCACGGCGATCAGAGGCAACGCGCCGAAGCCCAGCCCGGAACCGTAGGCGCTGACGGCGTAGGCGGCCCACAACCAGCCGAATGGTCGGCCCAGGGCTCGTCGCGCCGCCACGCCTCCGCCTCTCTGAGTTCGCTCCGACTTCGGTCGCGGCCAAGGTCGACAAAATCGTCCCAACCTAGTTGACGGGAACGTCCAGGATCGGGCGGCCGTAGTCCGATCCGGCACCATCGAAGTGCCACCATTCGCCCTCATACACCGTGATGCCGCCGGCGTTCATCGCGCGCCGCAACAGCGCTCGATTGGTTTGCGCCGTGGCGTTGACATCGTTAGTGGCAAAGGCAAATGCCCGCGGCGTGAAATCGTCGAAGCCAGTGCCCATGTCGAGTTGGCAGTGGTTCTGGATTCGCATCGCCACCGGACAGCTGCCCCCGGTCACTGCTCGGGCCAGGGTCACGTCGACCGACCGCGCAGACTCGTGGCTGCGAGCGTAGTTAGTCGGTCGGGCTACCCAATCGGGATTGGGCACGATCTGAAACATCTGAACCTGCACTGCGTGTGGGCGGTAGCAATCCCAGAAAACGATCACCAGACCCTGCCGTCTCAGGGCGTCGGCTGCTGTCTTCAGCCCCGCGGCCATCGAATTGTGAATCAGGCAGCGAGCGTTGGCCGGGTAGAGCTGGGTCTTCGTAAAGTTGTTGGTCGTGGCGTAGCGCAGATCGATGACTGCGTCCGGGACGACCGTGCGGACGTCGACCAGTCCCGCGGCTTTGGCCTGCGCTGACACCGGCGGTATGGCGGTCGGCGTCGGTGTGGGGCTGGGCTTGGCCGTTGTGGGCGGAGCCGACGCACGGGCCGCGGTGCTCGAGGCCGCCGCGAGGGTGGTTGGGGACGTCGACGTCATCAGGGTGCTCGCGGTTGACCCGGGGTTGGCCTGATCGGCTGAGGGAGCAGCTGTGCAACCGGTGAGAGCTGCGGCGATGCCGACCGCGACGCCAACCGCAACCCCGACCGCGAGCGAATGAAACGGCCATGGAAAAGCGGGCATTGCTCGATCTTTGCAGACCTGGGCTGCCGGCCCGGGGCGGCGGTACCGTAGAGCAGTCGCTGGCCGGCAGCATCGCCTGTAACGCCTTAGCAGCGCCCACGACGGAAAGCAGGAAGGCCATGTCCAGCAGGGACGAGTTCGCCGGGGGCAAGCCCGGCGGGGATCAGCCGAAGGACGTTCAGGCCTACATCGCCGCCATAAGCGCCGAGCACCGCCCGCTGTTTGATCGACTCGATCGCCTGATCCGTTCGGAGTTTCCCGATGTCGACCTGTCGATCTCCTACGGAATTCTGACCTACCGGGTGGGGCGCCGCCGTCTATATATCGGGGCCTGGAGGCACGGGCTGTCGATTTACGGTTGGCGGGCCGGTGTAGATGGGGGATTCGCCGAGCGTCACCCGGAGCTGTTGTCGGGTAAGTCGACGATTCGGGTTTCACCATCGGCGGCGGACGGCGTGAGTGACGAAGCGATCAGCGACCTGATTCGGGCCAGCCTTTCGGGGTAGTCCGGGGGATCAGTGCAGGTGCTGACCGTCGACGGCCAGGAGCACGAGATCGATTGGTACGAGCGCAACCAGTCCGTAGAACGGAATCCGGGTTTCTGGACGTCGCCACAGCAATGGCGAGATCGCCACTACGATCGCCACCGTCAAGCTCAGTCCTGACCAGCCGAGCACGGTGACCGGTCCACGAGGCCCCAGAACTACACACAGCGTGGCCGAGACCAGCAGCCCGACCGACAGCACCAGTGAGGGTCGCGCCCCGATGCGGTGGGGAAGCCCCCGCGCGTCGACCAAGCGGTCATTGACGAGATCCGGTAACGCGTTGGTCAGGTTGGCGGCGATGCCGAGCAGCGCCCCGCCGAGCATGACCCAGGCGGCGGGGCCCGGATGGCCGGGCAAGCTCAAGGTGGCCACCGCCGGTAGCGCCCCGAAGGCGGCGGCGTAGGGCAGCCATGACCACCAGCTCCGCTTCAGCCACGCGTTGTAGAGCCATCCGCAGGCCACAGCCGCCAGGTGGACGGACCCCGCTCGCCACCCAAGACTCAGTGAGAGGACGGTCGTGGCGATCAGGGCCACCGCGATGGCCCATTCGATGGTTCGGAAGGACAGCCCGGCGTTGGCTAGAGGCTTGTCCGCGCGACCTACCTGACGATCGTCGTCGGCATCGATCCGGTCGTTGGACCAGCCGATGCTGAGCTGCCCGGTGAACACTGCGGCGGCCATCAGGATGCACCGGCCGGCGTCGTTGCCCGCGGTTGCCGCCAAGAGAGCACTGAAGGCTGTGACCGCGACTGTGGGCTCAGGATGTGATGCCCTGACCAGTGCCCTGACCAGCGCCGTAACGCCACTGGCCCGGGGCGAGGTTGCCGTCACGTCCACACAGTACGGAACCGGAGTGGCGCTGCGTCCGTATGGTGAATAGATGAGCACCGTGGCTGGCGTGCACGCCGTTCTACCACCACATCGCTATGCCCAGTCGGAGCTGACCGATGCCTTTGCCCGGTTCTGTTTGGGGCCACGGGCCAACCGGGACGTGGTGGACCGGTTGCACGAGAATGCGCGGGTCAGCTACCGCAACCTGGTGCTGCCTTTGGAGCGCTACGCCGAGCTGTCGGGATTTGATGAAGCCAATGCGCTCTTCGTCGAACACGCGGTCCGCCTCGGCGCGGAAGCCGTGTGCGGTGCGTTGGACGACGCCGGGCTGAGTCCGGAGTCGGTGGATGTGGTTTTCTCGACCACCATCACCGGGGTGGCCGTGCCGTCGATCGACGCTCGCATTGCGTTGCAACTGGGCCTGCGTCCTGACGTGAAAAGGGTTCCGCTGTTCGGGCTCGGCTGTGTGGCCGGCGCGGCTGGCCTCGCGCGGATGCACGACTACCTGAGCGGTCATCCGGACCAGGTGGCGCTGTTGGTATCGGTGGAGCTGTGTTCGCTGACGGTGCAGCGATCCGATCACTCCGTGGCCAACCTGGTGGCCAGTGGCCTGTTCGGCGATGGTGCCGCGGCGGTCGTTGCCGTCGGTCGTGACGTTGCCGCGACCGGCCCGAAAGTGCTTGATTCGCGAAGCCACCTCTATCCCGATTCGCTGCGGACAATGGGCTGGGATGTCGGAACGAGCGGACTGAAGATCGTCCTGGATGCCAATGTTCCTACGTTGGTGCGCCAATATCTTGGTCACGACATTCGATCTTTCCTGGCCGACCACGACCTGTGCGTGGAGGAGGTCGGGGCGTGGATTTCTCATCCCGGCGGCCCGAAAGTCATCGAAGCGATCGAGGCGGAGTTGGGACTGGACAACGATCCGCTGGAATTGACTTGGCGGTCCCTGGACCAGGTCGGCAATCTCTCCTCCTCTTCGGTGCTGCACGTTCTGCGCGACACCATCGATAAGCGCTCGCCCACGGCCGGCAGTCCGGCGGTCTTGATGGCAATGGGGCCCGGCTTCTGCTCCGAACTCGTCTTGCTGGAGTGGTGATCCGGTAATGCCTTGGTACCTGCTGCTGATCATTGCGGTGGCCATGGAACGCGTAGCCGAGCTGGTGGTGTCGAAACGGAACCTGAAGTGGGCTCTTGCGCATGGCGGCCAGGAATCCGGTTTCGGTCATTACCCGTTCATGGTGGTGCTGCACACCGGACTTCTTGTGGCCTGTGTCCTCGAGGCGGCCTTTCGCTCGTTCAACGCGGCGCTGGGCTGGTCGATGCTGGTGATCGTGCTGATGGCTCAAGCCCTTCGATGGTGGTGCATCACGACGTTGGGAACGCGATGGAACACTCGAATCGTGGTCGTGGCCGGCTTGCCCCTGATCGACCGCGGACCGTACCGCTGGCTTCGGCACCCTAACTACATTGCGGTGGCCGCTGAGGGCATCGCGCTGCCGCTGGTGCATTCGGGCTGGATCACGGCCGTGGTCTTCACGGTGGTGAATGCGGTGCTGCTGTTGGTGATTCGAATTCCGGCCGAGAACGTGGCGATGGCCGTGGCGGTGGCCAACCCTCGATGAGTGACGCTGATCTGGCAGTGGTGGGGGCTGGACCCGCGGGCCTGGCGACCGCGCTCTACGCGGCTCGGGCCGGCCTGCGCACCGTCGTGTTCGAACCCCGGGCCGTTCCGATCGACAAGGCGTGCGGTGAGGGTGTCATGCCGGGGGCAGTGCGACGCCTGAAGGCACTCGGGGTAGAAGTCGATGGCTACCAGTTACGAGGAATCCGTTATCTGAACGGACGAAACTCGGTCGATGCCGAATTCACCAGCGGCCCCGGCCTGGGGATTCGGCGGACGATGTTGCAGGCGGCGCTGGTCGAGGCCGCGACTCGCGAGGGTGTCGAGTTCGTGTCCGAGCGGGTAGCGGACATTGACGTCGGGTCGGAGCTCGTCGAGGTGAACGGGCGTCAGGTCGGCTATGTCGCGGTCGCCGATGGGTTGCATTCCCCGCTGAGACGCCGACTCGGGATGGACGATGAAAGCTATGGACGCCGAGCGGCACACCGATGGGGGATCAGGCAGCACTTCGACATGCCACCGTGGACGGACCTGGTCGAGGTGCATTGGGCAGCTGACTCGGAGGCGTACGTGACGCCGGTGGGTCCGAATCTCGTCGGGGTGGCCGTGTTGTCCAGCCGGCAGCTGCCCTTCGTGGATCAGCTGGACGCCTTTCCGGCGCTGCGCGAACGACTCGTGCTTCCGGTCGCGTCCACGACCGTGCGGGGTGCCGGACCGCTGAGGCAGCGTTCGACGGCGCGCGTGCAGGGTCGGGTGCTTCTCGTCGGTGACGCGGCCGGTTACGTGGATGCCTTGACCGGAGAAGGCATTGCGGTGTCGCTGGCTTGCGCGCAAGCCCTGGTCGAATGCGTGCGTGCCGATGATCCGGCGGCGTACGAGCGACGTTGGCTGGCCGCCTCCCGTCGCTACCGCAGCATTACCTCCTCATTGTTGTGGGCCCGTCGGCGTTCGGCCTTGGCGCCATTGATTGTTCCGGCGGCGGCCCGGCTGCCCTGGGTCTTCCGCGCTGCTGTTCAGCAGCTTGCTCACGGGTGATGGTCGCTCGGTCCCAAGCTCGCCTGAGGCCAACGTGTACGACGTCAGAAGGCGGACGCCGCCCGGGGACGTCCCAGCAGGTATCCCTGTACTTGTAATCCGGGGTAGTCAGGTAGGGCTCGCAGTTGTTCCAGGGTCTCGACACCTTCGACGACGCAGCCGATTTCGAGGTCTTCGGCCAACCCGATCGTGGCGCGCACAACGGTCATGCACGTACGGTCCGCAGGAATTCCGCTGGTGAACGAGTGGTCGATCTTGATGCACGTTATCGGCAGGGTAGCCAGGTATCTAAGGGAGGCGTATCCCGTTCCGAAGTCATCGATGGCGATGCCGATTCCGAGCTCCCGTAGGCGCAAGAGATCGGTCAGCGTGCCTGGAGCCGGGTCAAGCAAGACGGTTTCCGTGACCTCGACGGTGAGGGCCGACGGTTCCAGCCCCGACTCGGAAAGCACGCCGACCAGCCGATCACAGAACCCGGGCTGGGCTATGTCTTTGGCGCTGCGGTTGAGGTGCAATGTGAGGTCGCGATATTTCGGCAGGGCTCTCCAGCGAGCGACTTGGGCGCACGCGATGCGCACTACGCGATCATCGATTGCGGCGATCAGGCCGCGCTGCTCGGCCACCGAAATTACCCGGCCGGTGTCCAACCACCGTCCGTCGACGTCAGGAACGCGTAGAAGGGCTTCCACGCCCGTCATGTGTTCGGTGACCGGATCGACAATCGGCTGATAGAACACCTGAATCAGGTCTCGTTCCAAAGCCCGCCGGATCCGCCTCTCGGCGTGATCGCGCCCCAACGGCTCTTGGCGCAGGGTACTTTCGAAGACGGTGTGACGGTTGGCTCCCGAACCCTTCGCGTGATACATCGCGGTGTCGGCATCGCTGAGCATTTCCTGCGGGGTTGAGTCCGGCCCGGCCAGGGCGATGCCGATGCTGACGGTTACGGCGTGTTCCTCGCCGTCGACCAGGATCGGTTCAGCCACTGCCTGCTCGATGCGAGCCGCCACCCGCTCGGCCAGCGTGCGGCAGTCCTCGGTGGCGGGGATGTCCACGATGACCACGAATTCGTCGCCGCCCATCCGGGCGACGGTGTCACCGTTGCGGGTCGCTCGGCGCAGCCGGTCCGCGGTGGCCATCAGGACTCGATCCCCGGTGGAATGGCCGTGCGAGTCGTTGATGCGCTTGAAGCCGTCCAGATCGCAGAACAACACGGCTACCTCGCCGGGAGGCTCGCTCCGTCTCAGTGCTGCTGAGAGACGGTCGACCACCATGCGTCGGTTGGGCAGGCCGGTCAGGTCATCGTGCAGCGCGGCGTGGGCCAGTTGTTCTTCCAAGGCGACGCTGTCGGTGATGTCGCGGGACACGATCAGGGTCTGGGTGACATGGCCGTGCTCGTCGCGCTGAAAGGGTGTCAGTCGTCGGGAGAGCCATCGGACGTCGCCGTCATCGTGCACGATTCGATGGCGGAGCTTGATGACTTCACCGTCCGCGGCGGACTCGGAATCGGACAAGGCTTGCTGGTAGCGGACCAAATCCTCGGCGGGTAGCAAGTTGTCCAAGCAAGTCCCGGACATGACGGCGATGGTTTGCTGGGTGTAGCCGATCAGTTCGGGAGCTAGCCGGTTGGCTCGAGACATCGTCGCGGTGGCTACGTCGTAAATGTGAATGGCATCGGGGCAGGCGGTGATAACCGCCTGTTCATAGCTCTGGGCGTCGCTGAGTTCGGCAGTTACCTGCCGGTACCGCTCGGCGAGTTCTAGGGCGTAGCTGCGCCAGGCAGCCAGGCTGCCCAGCTCGCGCAAATCGCGTGCTGACTCGGGTGCGGCGCCGGCCTGGGGCTGGAGGGCCGTACCCGCGGTTGTCAGGGTCACGTGCTTTCTATCGGCCGGCTCTGGGCTGAACCTGATCTTCCGACGTTAACAACACGTTAATTCAGCGATAAGGCACACTGACCCGATGGCCTCCCTCGCGGTTGAAGACCTCGGCACGATTCTGTCGGTGTGGGCTCATCCCGACGATGAGGGTTATTGCTGCGGCGGCATCATGGCAATGGCCCGGCGAGCGGGGCAACGGGTCGTGTGTGTGACAGCCACCCGCGGCGAATTGGGGTCGACCGACCCCGATCGCTGGCCCGCGGGCCCGCAGCTGGCCGAAGTCCGCACCAAGGAACTCGCGGCCGCGTTGGCCGTGCTCGGCGTCACCGAGCACCACTGGCTGGACTATCCCGACGGCGGTTGCCAGGCCGTCGATCAGGCCGAGGCGGTTGGCCGCCTGCGTGCGCTCGTCGAGACGGTCAAGCCGGACACGATCCTGGTGTTCGGCCCGGACGGCGCTACCTACCATCCTGATCACATTGCTGTTTCGCGTTGGGTGTCAGCGGCCGTCGGATCCGATGTGCGGATCCTTCATCAGGTGAACACGCCAGAGTGGTTCGAAGAGGTGACGCGCTTTGTGCCGATCGACATGATGATGATGGTCGATCGCGAACCGGTCGCGGTTCCGGCGGCAGAGTGCGTGTTGTACGTCAATCTCGAGGGAGAGCTTCTCGACCTCAAGTTTCAGGCCATGCTCTGCCAGGAAAGTCAGGTCACACCATTGATCGCGCTGACCGGGCCCGAGGTCTATCGCGGACTATTGGCCGAAGAGGCGTTCACCGAAATACGCCTGGACTAGTCCCGCACCTGCTGGCGACAGATTTCTTCGGCAGCGTCGCTGATCGCTTCCAAGGTGCCGGCCGCGGTCATCGACACGATGGACAACCGCTCGGCCACGTCGGCACCGATGGCTATCCGGCCGGCGATTATCGCCAGCGGGCACTGGCTCGCTCTCGCTCGAACGGCTACGCGAGCGATCAACTTTCCTGACAACGTTTGGGCATCCAGCTGGCCTTCGCCGCTGATGACCAGGTCGGCGCCGACCAGCTGCCGGTCGAACTCAACGAGATCTAGCAAGACGTCGGCGCCGGATTGCAGTCGTGCGCCATAGGCCCAGAGTGCACCGGACACGCCGCCGCCGCAGCCGGTGGCGGCGACGTCTCGCGGATCGCGGGGCAACGTGGCGGCGAAGCTGTTCAGGCGGTGACCGAGCTCGCGCACCGCGATTTCGTCCGCGCCCTTCTGCGGGCCGAATACCCTTGCCGCGTCGACATATTTTGTGTTGGTGTCACACAGGACGGTGATGTCGAGTGCGGCCAGCCGGCGCCCGTCGATCGCATCCAGCAGGCCTTGCCCTCCGTCGGTACAGGCGGTTCCGCCGACAGTGACCAGCAACCTTTGGGCGCCAGCTTCCAGGGCGTGGCCGATGAGCTCGCCGAGTCCTCGACTGCTCGCGCGGATGGCGGTGTCGGGGTTCAGATTGGCGACCAAGCTCAGTCCGACGGCTTGCGCCGATTCGATGACGGCGAGCCCGTTCTCGTCGAGCAGGAACCGAGCCGAGATGTCGGTGCCCAGCGGACCGGTGACGGTGACGTTATGAGTCGCCATCCGTCGGGCCTGCGCGATTGCGTCGAGAGTCCCTTCGCCGCCGTCGGCGAGCGGGCACAGTCTCGGTTTCCATCCGGCTCGGACCGCGCCGATACCCATTGCCTGAGCGACCTGTTCGGCGCGAAACGTGCCTTTGAACGAATCCGGGGCGACCACCACGATGCCCCTCATGGCTTAGACGGGCCGGAAGTTCATCGGGTCCATTCCTTCGGCTATCACGCGCCCTTGATCGGACAGGACGTCAAGATGGGCCAGGGTTTCCAGGGTGGCGAGCATCCGGTTGAACAGGTCCAGCTCGTCGAGGGTCCGTTCGTGCCGGGTCCAGGTCAATCGCTCGGCGATGGTGAATGCCGTGTGAGCTCCGACGTCGACGAGATGTTCTATCGCCGCCAATCGATGCTCGTGGTGAAGCAGCAATTCGTCCACTCGCTGGTGAACGCTGTCGCGAACCGGTCCGTGGGCGGGCAGCATGGCCACGTCAGGTAGGGCGCGGACCTTGTGCAGCGACTCGAGGAAGTCGGCCAACGGCCGTTTGCCGGGAGTGGGCTCGAGACCGATGGAAGGGGTGATACGCGGTAACACATGGTCACCGGTGAACATCAGCGGACGATCCCCGTGCAGGAAGACCATGTGTCCGCGAGTGTGACCCGGCGTGTGGATTGCGGTAAAGGGGTGATCGCCGTCGCCCAGCTGTTCCGCCTCGTTCAGCCAGCGGTCGGGCTCTTCATACATTCCGGGCGCCGGGTCTTGCATGGGCGAAGCCAGAATCTCGGCGATGATCTTGTCCGCCCCGGCCCGGCCGAGCAAGGCCAGCGTTTCGAATCGGTTGCCCGGCGGGCGGGTGAGGATCTTTTCCATGCCCACCTGCTCCCACGCTCCAAGTCCGATCTTCAGCGCGTGCTGGCGCCGCAAAGCGATGCCCTGAGTGAAGTGATCCGCGTGGAGGTGCGTCGTGGCAACTGACGTGATGTCGTCGAAGGTGAAGCCGAGGGTGTCCAGGCCGGTCTTCAGTGCGTCATGGGCTTCGATGGTGGCCTGCCCGGAATCGATGAGCTGAATGCCGTTTTGGCTTTTCAGCACGTAGACGTTGACCGCCCGAAGGGCAGGATCGGGCAGCGGCAGCGGAACTCGATAGATATCGGGTGAAACCTCGAAGACGCCCGGGTCAGCCCAGGCCCGTTCCGGATCATCTGCGGTTACAGGCACCTCTGGACCATAGAGGTGGTCATAGTCCCCGGCCTAGGCCGGTTCGCCGTGTCTTCAGTTGCATAGATCACGTAAAGCGGCTCAGTGCATGGCCTGGAATGAGGGAACCGCTTGCCTCGCGCCACGGGGGAAGCGGGAGGAAGCGGTATCCGGTTGGTTACTCTACGTACTATCAGCGATCTGTCAAGTCTTTGTTTGCTTGTTGCCGGAGTGGATCAACGAACTCCGCGCGGGCGGAATTGGATGCTGATCCGGGGGCCGACCGGACGGGCGGTCTTAGGCACCGCGTGCTCCCAGGTGCGTTGGCACGATCCGCCCATCACCAGTAGGTCCCCGTGTCCGGGCCGGAACCGTCGACTGGGGATGCCGCCCGAGCGCGGCCGTAGCAGTAGCGGTCGGGGATCGCCGATGGACAGAATCGCAACCATCGTGTCTTCCGTTCTGGACCGACCGATCGTGTCACCGTGCCAGGCGACGCTGTCTCGTCCGTCCCGGTAGAGGCACAGGCCGGCAGTCACGAATTCTTCGCCGAGTTCGTTTCGGTAGTGATCGTTGAGCAGCTGACGAGCCTCGCTCAGTACGGGGTCCGGAAGCTCGTCGTCCTCGCCGAACCAGCTCAGTAGGCGGGGGACGTCGACGACCCGTTCATACATCGGACGGCGTTCAGCTTTCCATGACACTACGTGCGTCAATCGTTCGAAGAGCTGGTCTGAGCCGCGTAGCCAGCCGGACTGGAAGTCGACCCAGGCGCCGTCGGTCAGGGTCGTGCGTGCAAGAGCGGAAGCAAGTGGCGACAGAGAGCACGCTTGATCGACTTCGAGTAGCGATGGCTGAAATGGGGGAGCCATGAGCGCGAGTGTAGCCCACAATCGAAAGTATGTTCGGCTACTTGGGCGCGTAGACAGGTTGGGTTCCGCTGTCCTCCGGAAGGCATTTAGCCTTTGTAACAGGGCAATCCGCGCTTTGATCTAGCTACGGGCGTCACGTAGCATCTTTGTCATGACAAATCGAATCTCGCATTGGATCGACGGGCAGCTGACCTCCGGAACATCAGGGCGGACGTCCCCGGTTTTCAATCCCGCAACCGGGTTGCAAAGCGCGGACGTGGAATTGGCCAGTGCCGCGGAAGTCAACACAGCAGTCGCTTCCGCGCTCGAGGCGTCACGCCAATGGCGCCACGCATCGTTGTCCCAACGAGCCGCCATTCTCTTCAAGTTTCGCGAGCTGCTGCACGATCGGTCCGACGATCTGGCCAAGATCGTCACGGCCGAGCACGGCAAGGTGCTCTCGGACGCGGGTGGCGAGATCGCTCGCGGTCTGGAGAATGTGGAGTTCGCGACCGGCGTCCCGCAGCTGCTCAAGGGTGGGTTCTCCGAGCAAGCCGCGACCGGGGTCGACGTCTACTCGATTCGCCAGCCGCTCGGGGTGGTAGCCGGCATCACCCCATTCAACTTTCCGGTGATGGTTCCGTTGTGGATGTGCGCCAACGCCATCGCGACCGGCAACGCGTTCGTGCTCAAGCCGAGCGAGAAGGACCCCTCCGCCTCGCTGTTGCTGGCCGAGCTCTGGAAAGAAGCTGGACTGCCCGACGGCGTGTTCACGGTCGTTCAGGGTGATCGCGAAGCGGTCGATGCCCTGCTGACCCACCCGGACGTCTCGGCCGTGAGCTTCGTCGGCTCCACTGCCATCGCCCGCTACATCTATGAGACCGGGACCGCCAACGGCAAGCGAGTGCAGGCCCTCGGCGGCGCCAAGAACCACATGCTGGTGCTGCCCGATGCTGACATCGATATGGCGGCCGACGCTGCGGTGTCGGCCGCCTATGGCGCGGCCGGTGAACGGTGCATGGCAATCTCGGTGGCGGTCGCCGTCGGAGACGTCGGCGACCGCCTGGTGGACGCGATTGCGGCTCGGCTGCCCAAGCTGACCATCGGCGATGGTGCGCATCCAGACACCGACATGGGGCCGCTGATCACGGCCGAGCACCGCGACAAGGTCGCCGGCTACATCGCGGCCGGCGAGAAGTCCGGCGCCTCGGTGGTCGTGGACGGACGTACGGCCGATGTTCCCAAGGACGGCTTCTTCCTCGGAACCACGTTGCTAGATCATGTCAAGCCCGACATGTCGGTGTACACGGATGAGATCTTCGGCCCCGTGCTGGCGATCGTGCGCGCCGACACCTACGACGACGCGCTCGAAGTCATCAACAGCAACCAGTACGCGAACGGAACAGCGATCTTCACCCGTGACGGTGGGGCGGCACGTCAGTTCCAGTTCGACGTGCAGGTTGGCATGGTCGGCATCAACGTCCCGATCCCGGTGCCGGTCGCGTACTACAGCTTCGGTGGTTGGAAGGCGTCGTTGTTCGGCGATACCCATATGTACGGGCCGGAAGGGATCAACTTCTACACCCGCGGCAAAGTGGTCACCTCGCGTTGGCCGGACCCGGCAACATCGAGGGTTGACCTCGGCTTCCCTCGTACGAGGTAGGCGGGTTGGCCATAGGTCCTGCGCGATCGGCCGCTGGCGGTAGCGGTACGCGGGCACGCAAGCGTTGGATAGGCTGCGCCTCGGCACAATTGCCGGGGCGGTAGCTCAGCCGGTTAGAGCAGGGGACTCATAATCCCTGGGTCGTGGGTTCGAGTCCCACCCGCCCCACCATGACACGCTTACTCGAAACACTGACCGAAAAAATGTCAGGGAGTACGGGTGTCTCGGTTCGTCCAGAAGACGTGGCCTCCGGGCCGTGTCTGCTGCTGTTTTGGAGCCCCTTCGCGGTTCTGAACCATTTTTGCCGAGGAACCCGGCACCTTCCGCTGTCGGAGCGTAAGTGGGTGGATTCAGCACGTCTCGGGTCACCGAGATGGTGTCTTCGTCGTGTAGGAAGAACCTGGTAGAACGTCTCGGAGCCTTCGCGCGCCGACGGCCAGTTCAGAGGTGGTGTCGGCGAGGCTGGCTTGGATGCGGAGCCGTTCCACCTGGATTGCGTTGCTGCGCTCTTGGATCTTGGATCTGGTGAGGACGCTGTCTGCGGCGAGGTCGATCAAAACGCTCCTCGCGGGTGTCGAGCTTGGCGAGTTGTTTGGTCAGCGATATATGAAGGTCGGTGGTCATGCGCTGTTGATCGGCCATGGCTTCTTCGAGCTGGCACTGTACTGCGTTGGCGAAGTCGCTCGGTACTTGGAGCCGGGTGTAGTTGCGGCAGATGGCGTCTTCGGCCAGGTCGACGGGCAGGTGCGGGAGGTCGCAGTTGCGCCGGCCACCGCGGCGGCGTGACGCCGAATCATCGTGTGCGTATCTGGCCCGCTGACGGCCAGCGCCTGTTGGCCGACACAGTCATGCAGGACGCGGCGAACACTACGAACGGTCTCTGTGCACCGCGGTGCGTGCTGTGCTACCGGCGGAAGTCCATCTGCCGGCGTTCGATGGTTCGTGTCAGGTGCCAAGAATCTACTTGGCTTCCCGGACTTTACGTGAACCCTCGAAATCAGAGACGGCTAAACTGGGCCTGGTAGAGAGTCTCTCAGGGGGTACATGGTGTCGCGCGCATTTCGAGCGCTTGTACCTGTACTTTTGATTGCGGGAGTTGGGGGGTGCACCGCCTCCGGGATTACCGGCCCAGGGGTCCGTAACGTTGAGATCAAAAATGACACAGCGTACGCGGCATACATGAATGACTGCAATTACCCCAATTGCAAACACATCGCGCCCCACGGGGGATATGTGCTGCCTGGCGGGAGCTTCCATCAAGCCATCGGAGATCACGACGCGCAAGCCTTCAGGTTGCGCTGGGATAGCGGGGTCATACCGCCGGTGGGCTCTGTACTGAATGGTGACCGCATGGTTACTTGCGTTGGCATCGTTACGACGGACAGTGTTGAAAACCAATACCTACTCTCCACTCTGAAGCCCTGCGCTTAGCGATCGTGCTGCATACACTGTGCGTTCCAGTTGAAGGTCTCCACACTACGGTTTCTGGTGATTCTTAGCATCGGAATGGCCGTGATTGCGCTGAGCACCGCAGCGGCCTACAGGTAATGGCACTTCGGTCCATCAGGACCGGGTATAAGGCTGCGACTCTTGTAGGTATCTGCGGCGCACTCGGTTCAGCGTTAGTCGGTGTTGGTTTCGGCACTATCTCGTTTCGCACGGCCATGTACTTCGTGTCATGTGTAACTTTGACCGCAATCGTGATCACTCGTGGTGCTCCAACTGACCTCTTTGATCTCGGAATGATTTATGGGCCGGATGACGAGGAGGCAGCGGTAGATGACAAAGGGATTTGGCGAAAGCAGGCTCTCTACGTGGTAATCCATCCCGGTAGGTCGTGTGGGTCGCAATGCCAGCGATAACAGAGTCGGGTGTCGCATTGCTTGAGTCGCAAACAGGGTCCCGATAGTCACGAGCGAAACGACGACGCTCGCGTACGTGGTCGGCACCGCATCGGCACCTGGCGTGATGAGTGAATAGATGCCGGAGCCTTGGTCCGCTGACCCGATGCTTAGCCCAGTCTGGTCACATGTGCGGTTTGGATCGGCAATTAGGTCTATGCGCGCGAACCGGTTGGCAGCGAAGTCGCGGACTCCAAGGTTTGCAGCGAGTGCACCTTGTGAGTAGCCAGCAACGATCCACTCTTCCTGCGTTTCGTCCCCCATAGCGCCTGCCAGTCGATGGTCGGGAACGCCGACTTCGAAGGTTCTAGCTCGGCGGCATCGAAGTCATCAATCCCGTAGCCGGCCGCGACACGGTCGGCCGCGTCCTTGCCGACCTTGGCGGTCACGACTCGCACTGTCCTTTGCCCTGCAAGGACCGAACGGTCCGCACGACGGCGCGTATCGTGTTCAACGCTTACAGTGGCTATCACGCGCAATCAGGGAGATTTGGGTGGTAGTAGTCCGGATAGTGGGCCTGGTGCTAATCATTCTTGCAGCGGTGGGCGCTGCCTGGATTGGACGATATCCGCCCTCTTGGTTAGTTTGGTGCTCGACGCGCGAAGTATGTGTTCGCCGACATCCTGTTACTACTCATCGGCTTGATCATGGCAACCCGGGAATAAGGGTAGACACGGACAATTTTCGTGATTCAATCAGTGATATGCGACGAGGCAGGGCGCGGCATGGCAAGCAATTTTCAGTGGTACACGATCCGCGAAGACATTCGCCAACGCAGTCAGGCAAAGCGGGCGTTCCGTGCCGTCATGGATATCCTGGCTGCTCGTACAGCATTTGTTGAAATCGATACGGTTACGGACTATGCCAGGACGTTAACGACCGACGAGCTAGGCGCAGAACGTCTGTTGCGGTCACGAGCCGAACGGCACTGGCTTAGGCGATCAGATCTGCGCGTACATATTGACGCAAGCGACAGCTTGGCATGGGGCGCCGTCCAGGTATACGGACCTTGGTCGATAAATGTGGATCTGTTTGACACGACTGCGGCGCAAAAGATCGCGAATTTCCACGACTGCTGTCGAGAGATGATTTTTCTATTGACCGCCGAGGAAGCTGCATCGCTATCGAACACTTTAGGCGCTGGTTTCACCGTGGAACTATTGAGGGAATATCTGGATCGCCAGGGCTAGTTGGTCGAATCTCGCACATCTGATTTTTAAGTCAACTGTTTCTGGCGGATCGCATCGACAGAACCTTTGCGGCGAACTGCACATCCGAAGCGCATGGGTGGAGGCCCTCGATGAAGTCGCACGGTGAGGGAACTCTCACCCTCATGGGTGTCCGCCTGTACAACCCGGTCACCGGACGTTTCCTGTCCGTCGACCCCGTCCCCGGTGGCACCGACAACCCCTACGTCTACGTCCTCAACCCCACCGACCAGTTCGACCTCAACGGTCAATGGGGTCATTGGCGAAGGTGGTCACGGTGGACGTAGCATGCAGCTTCGTGGGCTGGTTCACGAGCCCTATCGTCCTGCTCCACGTTCGGTTGGGGAGGCATCGGAACGGCGTGCAACTCAGCAAGTTCCAGCATCACTTGCTTTCAGCGAGGATGGGGGAGCGGCAGCTGCCGCCATGCTTGGACCGTGACGGCCGTGGCTGTCTTCGCAGGTACCGCGGCGCAGCGTCGCCAACAAATTTTCGGGCGCACGCATTTTATCCAGGCCCAGCAGATGGTGGTCGCCGGTGAAGCACTATACGAACAGTGGCCGTTTCTACAACTTCTGGTCCGGGCAGCACGGCAACGTAGCCCAGTACGCTGTACAGCGGCGCATGGGGTGGTAGATCACAGGAGCGGCCATACAGTGGGCACCGAATTTAGAACGAACGACGAAGAAGTGGTCTTGCGCACTAACGGCTATAGGTATTTCAGCATCGCGCTCTTGCTGGCTGGTGCAGTCCTATTCTCGATTGGGGACAGACCACTATTCATGAGGCTTGTGTCAGTTATGTTCCTGGGATTGGCGGTTCGCGGTTACCGGTTAGCGCTCCTCGTGTCGCACGGAAAAGTGAAGATTCGAGGGTGGCTGTACTCTCGTACTATCCCGTTCTCAGATATTTTGCAGGTCGAGGTTGGG
>Ga0068863_100000993_pt1 | contig 28490 bp, 26 predicted proteins | sample KBSSwiS62_FD_66596 | JGI IMG/M metagenome (GOLD analysis project Ga0068863, IMG submission 66596) | Switchgrass rhizosphere microbial communities from Kellogg Biological Station, Michigan, USA - KBS Switchgrass S6-2 | ecosystem: Host-associated > Plants > Roots > Rhizosphere > Soil ... | reverse complement strand
CGCAGGCGCTCGACCAGATTGGCGACCCGCGCCGGAACCTCCTCCGACGGGACCTTCAGCGTCGACGCCAGACCCGCCATCAGCGCGCGTTCCTTGGCGAGGTGTCGGAAGGAGTCCAGACCGACATAGGCCTCGACCCGGCGCACACCGGAGCCGACGGACGACTCGCCGAGGATGGTCACCGGGCCGATCTGCGCCGAATTTGTCACATGGGTACCGCCGCACAGCTCCAGCGAGAACGGCCCGCCGATCTCGACGACACGGACCTCGTCGGGATAGTTCTCACCGAACAGCGCCATAGCGCCCATCGCCTTGGCCTTGTCCAACTCGGTGGTGAAGCTGTGCACCTCGTAGTCGGCCTCGACCGCCTCGTTGGTCACTTCCTCGATCTGCGTGCGCTGGTCCTCGGACAACGCGCCCTGCCAGTTGAAGTCGAAGCGCAGATAGCCCGGCCTGTTCAGTGAACCAGCCTGAACGGCATTGGGGCCCAGCACTTGTCGCAGCGCCGCATGCACCATGTGGGTACCGGAGTGACCCTGTGTTGCGCCGTGTCGCCAGCGCGGGTCGACGGCGGCCACCACGGTGTCGCCTTCGACGAACTCCCCGGACTCGACGTTGACGCGATGGGCCCACAGGGTTTTGGCGATCTTCTGCACGTCCGTGACGGCGGCCTTGGCCGAACTCGATGCGCCGGCGCCGGTGACGCTGCCCTCATCGGCGATCTGACCGCCGGATTCCGCATAGAACGGGGTGCGGTCGAGGATCAACTCGACGCGATCAGGCGCAGGTCCTCCATTATGCGCCACAACGGGGACCCGCTTGCCATCGACGAAAATGCCGAGAATCTTTGCCTCAGAAGTCAATTCGTCGAAGCCGGTGAACTCGGTCGGGCCCGCGTCGACCAGATCGCGATACTCCGATAGGTCGGCATGCGCCTGTTTGCGCGCGGCCGCGTCGGCCTTGGCGCGCTGGCGCTGCTCGGCCATCAGCGTGCGGAAGCCTTCTTCGTCGACACTCAGGCCCGACTCCGCGGCCATCTCGAGCGTCAGCTCCAACGGGAAGCCGTAGGTGTCGTGCAGCGTGAACGCATCGGTGCCCGACAACACCGTCGCGCCGGAAGCCTTGGTTGCATTGGCGGCATCGTCGAACAACCGCGAACCCGACACCAGGGTGCGGTTGAATGCGGTCTCCTCCGCGACCGCAATGCGGTGAATCCGGTCGAAGTCGGTGACAAGTTCGGGGTACGACGGGCCCATCGCGTCGCGGACCGTCGCCATCAGGTCGCCGACGATCGGGTCGTCGATGCCGAGCAGCTTCGCCGAGCGGATCACGCGGCGCAGCAGGCGGCGCAGCACGTAGCCGCGCCCGTCGTTGCCGGGGCTCACCCCGTCGCCGATGAGGATCGCCGCAGTGCGAGTGTGGTCGGCGATGATCCGGTAGCGGACGTCGTCCTCGTGGTTGCCGACGTCATAAGCCCTTGGCGACACCGTGGCCACAACATCAATAACGGGACGCAGCAAGTCGGTCTCGTAGACGTTGTGCACGCCCTGCAGCAGGAACGCCACCCGCTCGACGCCCATGCCGGTGTCGATGTTCTTGCGCGGCAGTGGGCCGAGGATCTCGAAGTCCTCCTTGCTGGTGCCCTCGCCGCGCTCGTTCTGCATGAACACGAGGTTCCAGATCTCGATGTAGCGGTCCTCGTTGGCGACGGGGCCGCCCTCGATCCCGAACTCCGGCCCGCGGTCGTAGTAGATCTCCGACGACGGGCCGCAGGGCCCGGGGATGCCCATGGACCAATAGTTGTCGGCCATGCCGCGGCGCTGGATGCGCTCGGCGGGCAGCCCCGCGACCTCCTGCCAGAGTCCGACAGCCTCGTCATCATCCAAATAGACTGTGGCCCAGAGCCTTTCGGGGTCCAATCCGTAGCCGCCCTGGTCGATGGGGTTGGTCAGCAGCGTCCAGGCCAGCTCGATGGCGCGGCGCTTGAAGTAGTCGCCGAACGAGAAGTTGCCCGCCATCTGGAAGAAGGTGTTGTGCCGGGTGGTGATGCCGACCTCGTCGATGTCCGGCGTCCTGATGCACTTCTGGATGCTGGTCGCCGTGTCGTAGGGCGGGGTGCGCTGGCCGAGGAAGTACGGCACGAACTGGACCATGCCCGCGTTGACGAACAGCAGGTTCGGGTCGTCGAGGATCACCGAGGCGCTCGGCACCTCGGTGTGGCCTGCCTTCACGAAGTGATCGAGGAAGCGCTTCCTGATCTCGTGTGTCTGCACGTTCCTACTGCCTCATCTTTTCCAAAGTTCCGTCGCAACCTGCGACTATTCGACCGCACTACAGTACCGGTCGCGATTGTCGCGCTGACAACTCAACGAACCGGCCCGGCGCCGAGTGCCGGATCTACCCGCCGACGAAGGTCAGTCGCACCTGGCGTTCGCGATTGTCCCTGTTCAGATCGACCAGCACGACACTTTGCCACGTGCCGAGCAGCGGTTCGCCGTCCTGGACCGGCACCGTGATCGACGGCGCGACGATCGCGGGCAGCACATGGTCGGCGCCGTGGCCCGGCGAGCCGTGCGCGTGGCGATAGCGGTCGTCCCTCGGCAGCAGGCGCTCGAGCGTGTCCACCAGGTCGTCGTCCGAACCAGCGCCGGTTTCGATGATCGCCACGCCTGCGGTGGCGTGCGGCACGAACACATTGCACAAACCGTCGCCGCGCCCGCCGCAGAACGAGCGCACCGCGGCGGTGAGATCGACGATCCGCTGACGCGAGGTGTCGATGTCGAGCACGTGAGACTTCCCTGTGTCCACGAGCGCCAGCGTACGGATCATCAAGTTGCGAACCGAAATAACCCCGTTTGAGTAGCGAACTGCCCATTGAAACGCCTGCTCCGCGGGAGGAAGCTGATGGTGGTCCGGTGGCGCCGCCGGGGCGCCGCCCTGACACCAAACGGGGGTGGATCGTGCACGCACGCACAACCAGTATTCAGGCGCAACCGTCTTGCATCGACGCCGGGATCGCCCACGTTCGCGACGAGGTGATGCCCGCGCTCGCGGCGATGGACGGATTCGTCGGGCTGTCGCTGTTGGTCGACCGTGAATCCGGTCGCTGCATTGCGGCCAGCGCGTGGGAGACCGAAGACGCCGAGCGTGCCAGCGCTGAGCAGATAGGGCCGGTCCGCGAACAAGCGGCCAAGGCCTTCGGAGGCACCGCGACCGCCGAGGCCTGGGAAATCGGGGTGCTGCACCGTGACCACCAGTCGACCGACGGCGCCTGCGCACGGGTCACGTGGATCAAGGTGCCACCGGATCAGGCGAATCGGGCGCTGGACTTCTACAAGAGCGACGTCCTGCCGTCACTGGAGGCCCTCGAGGGATTCTGCAGCGCCAGCATGCTGGTCAACCACGCCAGCGGACGCGCAGTGTCGACGGCGACGTTCGACAGTCGCGACGCGATGGAGCGCAACCGTGAGCAGGCGCGGGAACTGCGGGACACGCGGTCCAGGGAGATGGGCGCTGACGTGATCGACGTCGGCGAGTTCGAGCTCGCCATCGCCCACTTGCGGGTGCCTGAGATGGCCTGACCCTCGCATGCCGTTTGACGCACGCGTTTATTGACGCCGACGCAGGGGTATGTCACCTCCAGCCCACACAGCTTGGAGGAACAATGACTATCACCGGTGTAATCACCGCAATTCTCATCGGCATCGTCGTCGGTGCCCTGGGGCGGCTCATGGTCCCCGGCAGGCAGCCGATCGGATGGCTCGTGACGATCGTCGTCGGCATCGTGTCCGCCTTCATCGGCACGGCAATCGCCCGGGCGCTCGGCATTCCGACCGCCACGGCAGGCATCGACTGGCTCGAGCTTCTGTGCCAGGTGGTCGTCGCAGCCATCGGCGTCGCGCTGGTGTCGGCATTGATGGGCCGTCGGCGTACAGGCCTGATGGGTGGCAGGCGTTCCGGTCTATTGCGCTAGCCGCCCACCCCCGACGATCCCGGCCTGGCCCCCGACCGGCCGGGATCGTCTTGTGGGTTCAGTCAGGCGGCAGCAGTGGTTTGTCCGCCCGCTCCTTGATCTGCTGCACCACCCACGAATTGCCGTCGGGATCACTGAATCCGAACAGTGTGCCGCCGTCGCGTTCGTCGATGACGTCGATATCCCCCGCGGCAACTCCACGTTCGACGAGTTCGCCACGTGCGCTGTACGCGTCGGCCACGACGAGTTGCAGGCCTCTGAGTGAGCCCGGCGTCATCGGCGGTGGCTCGCTGAGCACGATCGAACACCCGGACCCCGGCGGAGTGAGCTGGGCGAAGCGCTGGTCACCGGCCCGCGTGTCGTGGTCGAGGCGGAAGCCCACCTGGTCGCGGTAGAACTCGATGGCCCGGTCGACATCGGCGACCGGAACCACTACGACCTCGAGTGTCCAGTCCATCAGAGCGTCTTGAGCAATTCGTCGAGCTTTTCGTAGCCCTCCGTCATGCCGCCCTCCATGCCCGAGGACAGCAGCCCGTCGCGCGCCACGACGGTCGGGCAGATCGACCGTCCGCGCAGCCGGCTGCGCCCACCGCCGAGGTCTTCGAACCACAGGTATTCGATGTTCACCATGTCTGGCGCGCCCTCGAATTCGAAAGTCTGGATGATGAATTCGTTGTCCCGGACCTTGTGGAACACGCCGTTGAAACCGAACTCACCGCGATCGGCCTTGTGCACGTAGCGGTAGCCGCCACCGGTCTTGAACTCCCAGTGCTCGATAGTCATCTCGAGATCGCGCGGACCGAGCCACTGCTTGACCAGGTCGGGCTCGGCATGGGCGCGGAACAGCGCCTCGACCGGAGCGTCGAACTCGCGGGTGAATTCCATTGCCAGGGTGTCGACCGGGGCGTTGAGGTTGAGCGCGTTCGTCATTTCTCGGTTCCTTTCTGGTGTGGGTCGGTCATCGCCGCCAGCAGGGCGTCCAGCTGGCGGTAGCTGCGTTCGGCGACAAGCCGGTAGCGGTCGATCCATGCGGTCAGCCGCTCGAGCGCGGGCGCATCGAGATGCACGGGCCTGCGCTGCGCGTCGCGGGTTCTGGTCACCAGCCCCGCCTGCTCGAGCACCTGAATGTGTTTGGACACTGCCTGTTTCGTGATGTCGAACGGCTCGGCCAGCTCGTTGACCGTGGCCGGACCGCGGGACAGCCGTGCAACGATCGCGCGCCGAACCGGGTCGGCCAACGCCATGAAGGCGCGGTCCAGCGAGCCGTCTGCATCGCCATCACTCCCCAATTATCAACCTTATGCTTGATCAATGAGTTGATTGAATACCAACGTAGAAGGCCACGCAGAGGCTGTCAAGGGTCACAGGGGGATGGACGAGTTCTTTGAGCCTGTAGTTACCGAGAGCTTGTGCGAGTGGAGGCCTCGGTAACTACAGGCTCACGGTGGGTTCAGTCGCCCATGCCAACCACGAGCAACCAAGGCGCGGTACGCGCGGTCAATGATGTCTTCGTCGCGGTCCTCCTTGATTACGCGGATCACGATCCAGCCGAGACGCTCCAGCATCGCCAATGCGCGCATGTCCTTGACGTACGCCTTGCGGTTGGTGCGGTGGTGTTCCCCGTCGTACTCCGTAGCGACCAGCAAGTCCTCCCACCCCATGTCAACGGGGCGCACGAGCCGCCCGCGGCCGTCCACTACGGGTATTTGAGTGCTTGGCCTGGGAAACCCGGTGTCGATGAACAGAAGCCGCAACCTGGTCTCTTGCGGCGACGCAGCTCCGCCGTCGACGAGCGGCAGCGCGGCCCGCAGTTGCTTGAGTCCGCGGGCGCGGCGGTGACGCTGCGCCAGCAGCAAGACCTCATCCGTCGAAAACGGGGTTGCCCGCATCAGCGCGTCGAGCCGGGCGATGGCCTCGCCTCGCGGCAAGTACCGGCCGAGGTCATACGCCGTACGAGCGGACGTGGTGACGGAAATGCATGAGACGGTGGTGATCTCGTCATTGTCGAGACGCTCGTCTCGGGCGATGATGCCCGGCGGCGGTCGGGTGTTATCCCAGATCAGCTCGACCGGTACGTCGTCGTCAACCCACTGGGCTCCGTGGAGAGCGGATGCTGCCACGCCGGCCACCACCCCTTTCCGACCCGAACGGAGCCAAGCACCGTCGATGCGGTCCAACAGCGTCGGCTCACAGCCTTTGGGCCAGTAGATGTCCCGGAACATTCGGTCGTACCAACGACGCAAGTCATGTTCAGTGACCGCACCACTCGCTAGTGCCTGGCTGCCGACGATGAGCTTCCTCATGCCCGCATGCTCACAAAAGGCACCGACACGTCGATCTCGGTGGACGAACCTCAGCGCTTCTTGCGGATGATGGCCCGCAACTTGTCCAGCCGGGTCGCAATCTCCCGTTCTGTGCCATGGTTGGTCGGCTGGTAGTAGTCGACACCGACCAACTCGTCAGGCGGATACTGTTGCGGCACAACACCATCCGGGTCGTCATGGCTGTACTTGTAGCCGATGGCGTTGCCCAGTTTGGCCGCGCCAGAGTAATGCCCGTCGCGCAGATGAGCGGGAACCAACCCGGCCTTGCCGTCGCGAATGTCGCTCATCGCGGCGCCCAGCGCAGTGGTCACCGCGTTCGACTTCGGTGCGGTAGCCAGGTGCACGGTGGCGTGGGCAAGCGTGAGCTGCGCCTCCGGCATGCCAATCAGCTGTACCGTCTGCGCCGCGGCGACCGCCGTCTGCAGCGCTGTCGGATCGGCCATGCCGATGTCCTCACTGGCCAGGATCATCAGCCGGCGGGCCACGAACCGTGGGTCCTCCCCCGCCACCAGCATCCGCGCGAGGTAATGCAGGGCGGCGTCGACGTCGGAGCCACGCACCGACTTGATGAACGCACTGACCACGTCGTAGTGCTGGTCGCCGTCGCGGTCGTAACGCACGGCGGCCTTGTCCAGCGACTGCTCGATGGTCGCGACCGTCACCTGCTCGCCCGATTCGGCCGCCACCTCCAGCGCGGTCAACGCGCGCCGGGCATCCCCGCTGGAGAGCTGCACCAGCAGATCGACGGCGTCCTCGGTCACGTCCACCCGGCCACCGAGGCCGCGAGGGTCGTCGATGGCTCGGCGCACGACCGCCCGCACGGCCTCGGCGTCGAGCGGTTGCAACTGCAGGATCAGCGACCGCGACAGCAGCGGTGCGACCACCGAGAACGACGGGTTCTCGGTGGTGGCCGCGACCAGCAGCACGATCCGGTTCTCGACGGCCGACAGCAACGCGTCCTGCTGGGTCTTGGAGAACCGGTGCACCTCGTCGATGAACAACACCGTCTGCTCACCGTGCACGGCGGCGCGGCGAGCGATATCAATGACCGCGCGAACCTCCTTGACGCCCGCCGACAGCGCCGACAGCGCCTCGAAGCGACGGCCGGTGGCCTGCGAAATCAGGGACGCCAGCGTGGTCTTTCCGGTGCCCGGCGGCCCGTAGAGGATGACCGACGCCGCGCCTGAGCCCTCAACGAGTCGACGCAGCGGGGAGTTCGGCTTGAGCAGGTGATCCTGGCCGACTACCTCGTCGAGCGTGGCCGGCCGCATCTTGACCGCCAGCGGGGCCGATGCGCCGACAGGTCCGCCCGCGGGTGCGCTCGGCTCACCGGGGACGTCGAACAGACCGTCGGACACCGTTCAGGAATACCACGGGAAGCGGACATACTCTCGAATCGTGATAGCCAAACCCGTCAATCTCACCGAGGCGCTCGGTTCGTTTGCCGACATCTACAGCCCGCGAATCGTCGCCCAGGTCAATGATTACGACGTTCGAATCGCCCACGCGGAGGGTGAGCACGTCTGGCATGTCCATGAAGACACCGACGAATTCTTTCTCGTCCTCGACGGCGAGTTCCACGTCGCGGTGAGGGACGCCGACGGTGTCGAAGCCACGGTGGTGCTGCGCAAGGGCGACACGTATGTCGTGCCGAAGGGAACCGAGCACAAGCCGTCGTCGCCGGGCGGCTCCATCCTGATGTTCGAGCCTCGGGGCACCTCGACGACCGGCGATCGGCACGAGGGCGAGCTGCCGGACCACATCGACAGCACGACAGGCCACGCGCTGGCTTAAGCGCCGGCGGTCACGAAGTCGATCAGTTCCTCGACTCGACCGATGAGCGCCGGCTCCAGGTCGTTCCAGTCCCGTACCCGGCCCCGAATCCGCTGCCACGCGTTGGCGGCGTCGGCCTGCTGCGTGTGCGGCCAGCCCAGTGCTTTGCAGACACCCTTCTTCCAGTCAATGCCGCGCGGCACCACCGGCCACGACGAGATGCCCAGCCGCGCCGGCTTCACCGCCTGCCAGATGTCGATGAACGGATGACCGACAACCAGGGTGTGTTCACCGCCGGGTCCGCGGCGCACAGCTTCAGCGATCCGGGCTTCTTTCGAGCCGGCCACCAAGTGGTCGACGAGCACGCCGAGACGCCGGCCAGGGCCGGGCTGAAACTCCTCGACGATGCCGACGAGATCGTCCACGCCGCCGAGGTATTCGACGACCACACCCTCGACGCGCAAGTCGTCGCCCCACACCTGCTCGACCAGTTCGGCGTCGTGCCTGCCCTCGACGTAGATCCGGCTGGCCAGCGCGACCCTCGCCTTGGCCTGCACGGCCACCGAGCCCGACGCCGTGCGCGCCGGAGCCGTCGGCGCCGAACGCTTTGGCGCGGTGAGGATCACCGGTTTCCCGTCGACCAGATAGCCGGGTCCGATCGGGAACGGTTTGCGTCGCCCATGCCGATCCTCGAGTTCCATCCGGCCGTATTCGACACGCACCACCGCACCGACGAAGCCGGTCTGCGCATCCTCGACGACCATGCCCATCTCCACGGGTTGTTCGGTCGAGCGGGGCCTTCGGTTCGGGTTGTTGGCGAGTACATCGGAGCCATAGCGATCAGCCACCGAGCGATCGTAGGGTCAGACCCGTGCTGCTCAACCGCGACACGGCCGAAGGCATTGCTAACGGACACATCACACTGGTCCTGCGGCGGTGGGACGCACCGCGCGCCAAGGCCGGCGGCACCCAGCGCACCGTGGCAGGCACCATCCGCATCGACGAGGTCGCCGAGCATCCGGCGAAATACCGGGTGACCGCCGCACAGGCGCGCGCCGCAGGCTACCCGGACGCGAAGTCCGCGCGGAAGGAACTCGACCGCCGCCCGGCCAAACACACCTACGTGATCACGGTGTCGTATCTTGCTCCCGACGAGCGACCAGATTTGGCCGCCGACGATCGGCTCTTGGATGCCGACGTCGACGCGATCGCCGACCGCCTGGCCCGCTGGGATGCCGCAGCCGAATCTCCTTGGACGCGAGAGTATCTGGAGATGATTGGCGCGAACGAGGCGGTGCGGGCGCCGGATCTGGCCGCGCGCGTCGGACTGGATGTGCCTCGCTTCAAGCGCCGCGTGCGTCAACTCAAGGGACTGGGCCTGACGATCAGCCTCGACGTGGGCTATCGGCTGTCGCCGCGGGGAAAGGCATTCTTGAAGCGCTAGTCGTCGAGACTGCCCATCGTCAGGTTGACGGTTGTTCCCGTCATCCCGCTTGCCCTGTCGGACGCTAGCACCACCGCCATGTTCGCCATCTCGTCGAGCGTCATCAGCCGTCGTGGATGCGTCCTGCCGGCAAGGAATTCTTGCCATTGCTCCCAGGTCATCCCCGTTGCCTTGGCGCGAGGTTCGAAGGCGTCCCTGATCGTGCGGGTCTCCGGCATACCCTGCGGCCGCAACCCGACAACGCGAATGCCGTGGGGAGCCAGCTCTGCGGAGAGGGCCCGGGTGAGCGCCTCCTTGCCGGCCATCGCCGGCCCGTAACCACCCACCAGAGGAAGCCCTGTCCGAGAATGCAATGCGGTCACGGTCATGATCACGCCGGACTTGTTCGGGATCATCCGGCGGCCGCCAGGCGCGCGGTCAAGAAGTACGACGTCGTGTAACTCGCGATCGGTTCTTCGAAGTGCTTGGTGTCCAGATCGGTTAGCGGGACACCGAGAATCTGGGCGTTCGGTATGCCCATGGCGTTGAACGAAATATCCACCCGGCCCACCGAATCGACCATTGACTGCAGATGCGCGTCGATGGCCCGCTCGTCGAGGGCGTCCACCTCTGCCGCCACCGCTGAATCGAGATCCTTGGCGACCGCCTGGACCGAAGTCAGCTCGCGCCCGGTGAGAAACACCGTGGCGCCCTCCCACGCGAACGCCCGCGCGACGGCACCGCCTATTCCACCTGAAGTGCCGTAAACGACGGCAATCTTGTTAGTCAGCATGGTGATAGAGACACCGCGACCACGGCGAATTGGGCTTGGGCGAACCGCCCATTACGACGGCCGGTTGGTGTCTATATATACGTGATGACCATCGACCTGCTGACCAGGGCGCGGGCAGGCGACAACGACGCCTTCCGCGAGCTGACGGGCCCGTATTGGCGAGAGCTTCAGGTGCACTGCTATCGGATGCTGGGATCGCTGCAGGACGCCGAGGACGCGCTTCAGGAGACGCTGCTGTCCGCGTGGCAGGGCCTCGACGGTTTCGAGGGCCGCGCGTCGGTGCGCACATGGCTCTACCGGATCGCCACCAACAGGTGTCTCAACGCGCGCCGGTCGGCGAGCCGGCGCCCTGCCGGGGAGTGGAACATGCCAGCAGTGGAACCGCCCGAGCCGACGGGGTTTGGCGAAATCCCTTGGCTAGAACCATATCCCGATTCGCTGTTGGCAGATGACGCCGAGGTGGGACCCGAGGCACGCTACGCGCAGACCGAAGCCATCTCGCTGGCCTTCGTGACCGCGCTGCAGGTGCTGCCGCCTCGGCAGCTGGCCGTGCTCATCCTGCGCGACGTCCTCGGCTTCCGCGCCGGCGAGGTCGCCGACATGCTCGACGCGACCGTCGAATCGGTGAACAGCGCCCTCAAGCGGGCGCGCGCAGGCCTGCCGCGCCGCGACTTGGAACCTGCACCGGCGCCAGATTCGCCCACCGATCAAGCGCTGGCGACGAATTTCGTCCGCGCCTACGAGTCCGGTGACGTCGACGCCCTCGTCGCGCTGTTCACCACAGACGTCTTCGTGTCCATGCCGCCGATTCCGCTGGAGTACCGGGGGATTGACGCGGCGACGCGCCTGTTCGCCGGAATCTTCGGCTCGGGCCGTCGGGTCGACCTCGTGCCGACGCGGGCCAATGGCCAACCCGCGTTCGGGGCGTACCTTCGCGCGGACAGCGGCATTCGCCATGGCAGCGGCCTGTTCGTCCTGACTTTGTCCGGCCACCGGATCTGCGCCTTCACCCGGTTCGACAGCGGCGCACTGCGTTGGTTTGGGCTGCCGCAATCGCTGCCTCCGCGGTGACGGCGTAGCGTCCTGCGATTGTGCAGCTTGCTCTGACCCCCGACGGCAAGTGGGACGTCGCAACGGCCGACCTGGTGTCGGCGGCGAGCGCGGCGGGGTTCGGCGCAGTGGGTATCAACGCCGACCGGGTCGACGCCGGCGCCGTCGAGGCCTACGCCGCCAACGAAGTGCGTTGCCACGAGTTGCTCGCCTTCATCGTGGGCGACGACGAGTCCGCCATGATGGCGAGCGCCGAGCAGCTGGCTGACCGCGCGCAGGCGATCGGCACGGACTGGGTGCTCACGGTATTCACCCACAAGGTGCCCGCCAAGCGAATTCAACGCTGCGCCAAGCTGTTCGACGACGCCGGAGCGGGTATTGCGGTGGAATACACACCGCTCGGTGCGATTCCGACGATCAGCGACGGCATGGAATACGTACGGGCCGCGGGCCTGACGGCGCGGGCCGGCCTGATGATCGACTCCTGGCACTTCTGCTTCAGCTCCAACACGTGGGAGGATCTGGCGGCGGTCCCGCTGGACGACATCGCCTACCTGCAGTTCACCGACGCACTGGAACCCGAGTTTCGCGAGCGGATGATCCGCGAGAGCCTGCACCGTCGCGCCCTGCCCGGTGAAGGCATACTCGAGTTGAATCGTTTCGCCGCAATATTTCTCGACCAGGGCTTCGACGGCACCGTCAGCGTCGAGGTGCTCAGCGCGGCACTACGGCAGCTACCCGTCGACGAGCTAGCAGCACGGCTGTACGCCACCACAGCGGCGTACTGGACCTGAACCCCCAACTGCCGCGAGCGCGCGTGTCTGCACCCAGACACGCCGCCAATTGTGAGCATTTCGCGCACGCTCGCGGGCGTCGATAGTGCGCGAAGTGCACGCGTTTTGCCGCGTGTCGGCGTACAAACACGCACGCTCGCGGTAGTTAGGGCGGTGGTTAGGAACTGAGGTCCTCGATCACCGTGTGGATGAACCGCATCTTGTCGAGGACCGCGGGCGGCAGCACGAACGGATACAAATCCTCTCGACCCATCGACCGGTTGATCATGTTCAGTGCCCACGCTAGCGGCAGCCACATGTCGATGATCGCGTCGAATCCGCTGGGACCCAATACCCGTCGCTCGAAGGTCGCGGCCGCGGCGGCAAAACCGAACGCCGCCGACGTATCCAGCGTGTCGCGGATGTGCAGATAGTGTGCGAAGGTCTCGGCCCAGTCCTCGGCGGGATGCATGGTGGCATAAGACGACACGTAGTCGTCCTCCCAGCCCGCAGGCGCGCCCTGTTTGTAGTGACGGTCCAGCGCCGCCTGATAGTCGGCGTCCGGATCGCCGTACAGTTCGCGGAACTGCTTCGAATACTGCTCCGACGGCTCGACCAGTCGGTAGAAGTAGTAGTGCCCGATCTCGTGCCGGAAATGCCCGAGCAGTGTGCGGTAGGGCTCGGCCATCGCGACACGCAACTGCTCGCGGTGCACGTCGTCACCCTCGGCCAGATCGAGCGTGATCACGCCGTTGTGATGGCCGGTGAACACCTTGTCCTGTTCGCTGGACAGCAGGTCGAACGCCAACCCGAACTGCGGATCCTCGTCGCGGCCGACGATCGGCAGCTTCAGTTCGATGAGCTCGGCGATCAGCCGACGTTTCGCCCGCTCGGCGGCTGCGAACGCGGCCAGCGCTGTCGTGTCACTGTCGTTGGGACGGGTGCGGGTGAGTACGCACGACGCGCACAGCCGCGCGACAGGGCCCTTCTCCACGAGCCAATTGCATTCCGCGAGGTGAAGATTCGCACACAACTGGTAGTCGGCGGCGTCGACGGCACCGCCATGGTCACTCGCCTCGCCGCGTGCGATCACCAGCAGCGCCATGTCTGGTAGCGAGAAGCCAAGGGCGCTACCGCAATTCAGACATACTGAGTTTTCGAAGGCCAGATGTTGACCGCAGTTCGGGCAGATGAAATCACGCACGCAGCGCACCGCCCTCGTAGGGCGCCACATCCACCGACACGTCGATCACGCTGCGCTCGGCGTCGGTGTAGATGATGCCGCGCAGCGGCGGCACATCTGCGTAGTCACGGCCGAAGCCGACAAAGATATAGCGCTCGTCGACCATCTGGTCGTTGGTGGGATCCAAACCCAGCCACTGGTTCTGCGGCGTCCACACCGACGCCCACGCGTGCGTCGCGTCGATGCCGACCATGCGTTCCTTCCCCGGCGGCGGGTCTGTCGCCAGATATCCCGACACATAGCTGGCCGCCAACCCGTTGGCACGCAGACAGGCGATGGCCAGCCGCGCGAAGTCCTGACATACCCCTTCTCGCGCCGCCAAAACCTCGCTGACTTTAGTGGACACCGTCGTCGACCCCGACCGGTACGTGAAGTCGGTGAAGATCCGCGACGTCAGGTCTCGAAGCACCTCGATCAACGGCCGGCCAGGCTCGAAACTCGGTGCGGCATAAGCACGTAGCTCGTCGGTGATCTCCGGCGGCTGCAGATCCAACGTGAACTCGGTGGCCAACGCCCCGTCGAGGCCGACCGGTCGGGCGATCTCCCACGGAGCGCGCGCCGACCCGCCGCCGTACAGCTCGGGCGGCAGCGGATCCACCTCCACCACCGAATTGCTGCGAATCGACAGCGTGTTATGGCGTTCGGTGACATGGAAATACGAGCTGATGTTGCCATACCCGTCGCGGCTGGTAGAGCTGTCTGCGGCCTCGGGTTCGATGATCAGCTCGTGCGACAGGCACCGCTGGCGCGACGAGTCGCGCGGGGTCAGGAATCCACGGCCGTACGAACTGGTGACGACATCCGAGTACCGGTACACCGTGCTGTGCGAGATCTGGTAGCAACGGCTCGACGGCGACGCGATGGGCCCGTCGGTCACGGCACCACACGGCGTTCGTCGGCACCCCAAAGATGCTGCATGCCACCGGGCAGTGAGAGGTGCGTCGCGGTGATGACACCGGATAGCTCCCGCAAGTCGCGATGCATCCCGTTGAGCAGGTCGGCCAGTTCGGCCCGCGTGCCGTCCGCGCTGACCACTTCCAGGTCGGCGGGGTCGAGCCGGCGCAGCCGCGTGATGAGGTCATCGACCAGTCGCTCGGGCCGCGAAGAGCCCGAGGATCCGGGCAGCGCCTTCAGGTCGGTCCGCAGCCGCTCGAGCTGGTAGACCAGCGACCGGGGATTCTCGGTGTCGAACAACACCAGGTCCGCCACAGCCGCCACACTAACCTTGCCCAGCATTCGCCGCCGGTAGATGACCGACGACTCGCAAGCCACCAGCGTCGACTCGGTGATGGTTTGCTCTGCGCCTGCGCTGCGGACCGTCGTCAACGTCGCACGCAGCAGCGCCGTCAATGCCAACCCGCGTTCGATTCGTTTGCCGATGTCCATCATCGTCCACCCGACGTCTTGCACCATCGACTCCGCGGCGACGCCGGACAGCGCCAGCATCCCCGCCAGGGTCAGGTTGTTCGTCGACGACAGGAACGCCTCGCCCTCGGTCTGCGACTCGGGTGGCCAATCCGGAGCGTGCAGCAGCGCCCGCTCGACGGCGGCCAGCACCATCCACGTGTCGTTGGACATCTGGTCGCGAACGGCGCGCGCGGCCAACCCTAGTCGCTCCACCGATTGCGCCAGCGATCCGGAGCGATGTCGGTTCGCGGTCAGCGACCACAGCGTGCTTTGAGCCGTCGCAACCATCTCGGCATAGTCGCCACCCGCCCCGGTGTCGGTCCCTGTGATGTGCCCGAGCGTGGCGAGGAGCACCGGCACGCACTCGCTGCCGTCCATCTCGCGTCGGTAGCGGTATTCGTGATAGCGCTCGCGGGTGACGGTCAACAACCGGGCCATGTTCTCGGCGCGCTCCGCGTAGCGGCCCATCCAGAACAGGTCGGACAACACACGCGGCGAGCTGACGGCGCGCGTCGGGCTCGGCGTCATCGCGGGAAGTTCCACAGCGGTCGGTATCCGCTCGGCAGTCACACGGGCGGCCGTACGTACCCAGATATCTTTGGCTGCAATGGTATTCAACCGGTATGCAGCGGTACCGGGAGCCAGCAGATACCCCAGCCCGCCGATCATCGGCGCATAGCCGCCGCGCTGCGACACGGTGAACAACCGCATGCCGACGCTGGCCGACGACAGCCCGCCCGGGTAGTAGTCGGTGGGTGCCGACGAGAACTGCGGCAGCTCTTGGCCTACCCACTGCCACGGGGTGGCTTCGATGCGCGATCCCAATTCCTTGCGTTGCACCGACGATAGCGCCGGTCCGACGATCGGGTCGCCGCCGCACACGGACCTGATGAGCAACGACGACAGGTTGGTCAGCAGATGCGAGCGTTCGGTGTTGATGCCGCCCCAATACAACGGCGCGGTCTGCAGCAGCGGCGTCTCCCCGAGCAGCCGTTCGGCCAGCTCGGGCAAAAACCGAAGCAGCCCAGCGCTTTCCAGGATGCCGCTGCCCAGCGAGTTGACGACCGTCACCGCGCCGCGGCGCAACACCTCGACCAGACCGACCACGCCGAGCCGCGAATCTGCCCGCAGATCAAGAGGATCGGCGTATTCCGCATCCACCCGGCGCAGCACCACGTCGACGCGCTTGAGCGTGCCCATCGACCGCATCCACAGCTTGCCGTCGCGCACAACCAGGTCGGCGCTCTCGACCAGCGGGAAGCCCAGCACGCTGGCCAGGTAGGCCTGGTCGAACGCCGTCTCGGAGTGGATACCGGGCGACAGCACTACCACCACTGGCTCTTCTGCCGACTCGGGAGCCGCATCGATCAGCGCCAACCGCAACGCCTGCGCCCACGGCGAGGCGGGCCGCGGCCCGATCCGCTCGTACAGGTCAGGAATGGCGTGCGCGACCACTCGCCGGTCGGCAAGCGCATAGCCCGCGCCGGAGGGCGCCTGGGTCCAGTCAGCGTTGACCAGGAAGCTGCCGTCAGCGGCCCTGCTGATGTCGCAGCCGTGCAGGAACAGCTGATGGCGACCCGGCACCTCGATGTCGCGGGCCGCTCTGATGTAGCCGGGGTGCGCGAACAGCAGTTGCGGCGGAAGCACGCCGCTGGTCACCGCGTTGCGGGGGCCGTAGAGATCGGTCAGCACTGCGTCGAGCAACCGGGAGCGTTGCACCAAACCCGATTCCAGGGCGTCCCACTCCTCGGAGGACAGCACCAGCGGCAGTGCGTCGAGGTGCCACGGGCCAGGCTCCGCGGTGCCGTCGCCGTTCGTCACAGCATCGCCGTGCCTGTCGACCTGGATGTAGGTGATGCCGTCGTTGTCGACCAGGCCGCGGACGATCGACCGCAGCTGGTCCAACCCGACGCGGCCGCGCTCCCCCACGCATTCGGCGAGTTCCTGCCAGGCGGGCCGGACATTGCCTGCCGCGTCGACGAATTCGTCGTATCCGGTACCCGTCCGGTCGCCGCGCACATCGAAGAGCGCCTGCTGGGAACGCGCGGCGCGGTACCGGGCGAGCAGGTTGTCGATGTCGTGCGTATTCGGCGCGGGAAGTGCCATCACTGCAGAACGGTACGCACCCGGCGCAGATCCAAGATGCCCGGCGCACCGACATCGGTCGATTGACGGGCTTGCTTCTCTCGGATGTCCGACATGTCGACCTTGCCGGGGGTGAAGCCCGTCGCGTCGAAGCGCCGGCCCCTGCGGGATTCGGCCTCAACGGCGTTGACCGGTGGGGTTTCGTATGCGCGACCGCCCGGGTGCGACACGTGGTAGGTGCAGCCGCCGCGTGACATTCCCGTCACCGTGTCGACGAGTTCGAAACGCAGCGGCCCATCGACGGTGATGGTCGGGTGCAGCGCGCTGGGCGGCTGCCATGCGCGGAACCGCACACCGCCGACTTGGACATCGGCCCTGTCGGTGGCCAGCAGCGGGATCGGGTGGCCGTTGGCGGTGACGACGTAGCGGTGGCGGTCGGCGCCGATGAGCCGGACCTGGATGCGTTCCACCGACGAGTCGACGTAGCGGGCGGTGCCTGCTGCGGCGGATTCCTCGCCGAGCACGTTCCACGGTTCGATCGCGCCGCGCAGTTCGATCTCCACACCGTCGAACACCGCGGTGCCGATCCGTGGGAACCGGAACTCGGTGAACGGGTCCAGCCAGCTGGTGTCGAAGTTGATGTCGTGCGCACGCAGGTCGGCAGCTACATCGGCGATGTCGTGAATCACGAAGTGCGGCAACAAGTATCGACCATGCAAGTTGGCGCCGTGCCGGATCAGCGGGGCCCGCAGCGGCTCATCCCAGAACCACGCCACCAGCGACCTCACCAGCAGCGACTGCACCATCGCCATTTGATAGTGCGGCGGCATCTCGAAACCGCGAAGTTCCAACAGCCCGAGACGACCGCGCGCGCTGTCGGGGCTGTACAGCTTGTCGATACAGAACTCGGCGCGGTGCGTGTTGCCGGTGATGTCGGTGAGCAGATGACGCAGCGCGCGGTCGGTGACCCACGGTTTCGTCGCACCCGGTTCGGAGCTCAGCCGCGCGATCTCGGCGAAGGCGATCTCGAGTTCGTACAGCGCCTCCGCGCGGCCCTCGTCGACGCGCGGTGCCTGTGACGTGGTGCCGATGAACCGGCCGGCGAACAGATACGACAGCGACGGGTGGCGCTGCCAATAGGTCAGCAGCGACACCAGCAGGTCCGGGCGGCGCAACAGCGGCGAATCCGCGGGCGTGACGCCGCCGAGCGTGATGTGGTTGCCTCCGCCGGTGCCGCCGTGCGTGCCGTCGACGTCGAACGACTCGGTCGACAGCCGGGCCAGTCTGGCCTGCTCGTAGAGCGTCTGCAGTTGCTGTTTCTGCTCTGCGAAGCTGGCCGTCGGGGCGACATTGACCTCGATCACACCCGGGTCGGGAGTGATCGACATCGACGCGATCCGCGGATCCGGCGGCGGTCCGTAGCCCTCGATCACCACCGCCACGTCAACCTTGGCGGCGGCCGCTTCGACTCGGCTGACCAGATCGACGAAGTGCTCGAGTTCCTCGGTCGGCGGCAGGTAGACGTACAGGTAGCCGCTGCGGATCTCGGCGAGAAGGGCGGTGGTCGGCGCGGAGTCGGCGTCCTCGACCGCAGCCGCCTCCGCCTCGGTGTCGACGGGCAGGGCGGCGCGCCGAGGTAACGGGTCGGCGTCGTACGACGGCCGCGGCGGACGCCAGCTGATGGAGTTCAGCGGCAACCGCAGGCCGGCCGGTGAATCGCCCTCGAGCAACACGATGCGCCCGCGACGCAGTTTCCAGTCGGCGCTCGCCCAGCCCGAGTCGTCGTCGCGACGATGCAACGGCAGCACGTACGCGGCGGGCTCGGCGACAGACTCGTCGAGCCGCGACACCAGGGCAGCACGGGCGTCGGCGCCGTCGGTCTCCAGATCGTCTGCGGCAGCGACGGGTTCACCCTCGGGCCTGCGCACCGCACCAGCCAGTCGGGCCAACGCGTCCTCGTAGGCCGGCCGCACCTGGGACCCTGGCAGTCCGAGGCCGTCGGCGATCGCGGTCAACAGCTGGTGCCCGATATCTGGTGCGAGCGCGGGCAATTCGGCTTCGGGCCGCCACGGGTCGGCCAGCAACGCCTCGTCAGTCCACAGCGGTTGGCCATCCTGTCGCCAGAACAGCCCAATCTGCCAGCGCGGCAACGGTTCTCCGGGATACCACTTGCCCTGGCTGCGTTGCACGAGGCCCTGCGGCGCCCACACCTTCTTCAACCGGGCGGCCAACGCAGAGGCTCGCTCCCGTTTGTGCGGCCCGTCGGCGTCAGTGGTCCACTCGGGATCCACCTGATTGTCGATCGAGACGAACGTCGGCTCACCGCCGATGGTCAGTCGCACGTCACCGTCGGCGAGCCGCTGATCAACACGGGCGCCCAGCGCGCAGATCGCACCCCATGCGGCTTCTGTGTAGGGCAGCGTGACACGCGGATCCTCGTGCACGCGGGTCACCACGTTCGTGAAATCCAGCGTGGTCTCGCACGGCTCGGTCGCACCCGTGATAGGCGCCGCCGACTCCGGATGCGGTGTCGCCGACAACGGGATATGCCCCTCGCCGGCGAACAGCCCCGACGTCGGGTCGAGCCCGATCCACCCGGCGCCGGGGATGTAGACCTCCGCCCAGGCATGCAGGTCGGTGAAGTCGGCTGCGGGGCCCGAGGGTCCGTCGAGCGCCTCGACGTCGGACGTCAGCTGCACCAGATAACCGGACACGAACCGGGCGGCCAGGCCGAGCTGCCGCAGGACCGACACGAGCAGCCACGCCGAGTCGCGGCACGAACCGATTCCGGTGCGCAGCGTGAAATCCGGTGCCTGCACACCGGGTTCCATCCGCACGCTGTAGCCGACGTCGGCGTTGACCGCGCGGTTGAGCGCGACCAGGAAATCGATGGTGCGGGTGCCGGGTGCAACCGAGAAGTTCTTCACCCACGCCTGGACGAGCTCACCGGGGCCCGAGCCTTCGCCTTCCTCGTCGACCGGCCGCAGATATGGCTTGAGGTCCTCCGCGAGCGCCTTGGGGTATTGGAAACCGATCGTTTCGGCCCAGTCCTCGATGAAGAAGTCGAACGGGTTGATCACCTTCATGTCCGCGATCAGGCCGACGGTGATGGTCAGGCTGCGGGTGCGGGTCGGAAACACCAGACGGGCCAGGAAGTTACCGAACGCATCCTGTTGCCAGTTGACGAAGTGATCGGCCGGTTCGACGCTCAGCGAGTAGGCCTCAATAGGCGTGCGCGAATGCGGCGCGGGCCGCAGCCTAACGACATGGGGATACACCTCCACCAGCCGATCGAACGTGTAGCTGGTGCGGTGCTCCAGCGCCACCTTGATGCCCATCGTGCGATCACATCACAACGGCCGCGCTGTTGCCTGTTGACGGCGGTCCGCCAGCTGCCGGACCCACAACACCAGCACGCCGGCCAGCACGATGCCGAGCAGGTTGACCGCCAACTGTGCGGCCGACTGTGCAGAAACGGCCCAGTCGCCGACCGTCGCCGCGACGACGGCGAAACCCGCGGCGGGGACGGTCGTCACCGAGATGAAAACACCAACCAATGCAGCCGATTTCGCCGACACCAACGACAGCATGCCAGCGGCGCCGGCGAACAACGCGACAACGAAGGACAGCGGTCCGACCCGGAAGATGAAGTCAACCTCGGACAGCTCGCGGATGTTGTCGAGGGTGATCCAGCCGACACCCTCCCCTGCCAGGACGCCGAGCGCGGTGACGAACATCGCGGCGGGGAAGCCCACCAGCAGAGCCAGTGCGGCGCGACGAGCCAGATACATCCGTCGGCGCACCAGCGCCACGGCCAGTGCGGCCAACGGACCGAACTCGGGGCCCACCACCATCGCGCCGACCACGGTGACGGGTGAGTCCGTCACCACGCCGACAGCAGCGATCAAACACGCCAGGCACAAAAACGTCAGGTAGGTGACGTTCAGCGTGGACTCCTCGCGGGTACGCGCCGCGAGTTCGTCCCACACCACAGCGTCGGCGGGATCGCCCTCGGCCCGGTCCTCGGCGCGGTACGCCCGAGTCGATAACACCGTGTCGATGAAATCGAGAGTGATCGCCCCGCGTTCCTTGACGCCGAGCTTCTTGAGTCCGTCGACGACGTCATTGGCGGACTCGCGGGCAATGTCGGCGGTGATCTCGTCTCCGCTCGGATCGATGGCCGCGTCACGGTGAAATACGACATGTGCCACACCGGGATTCCCGGTCACCAGATCGATGACCTGGTCACGCAACTCGATGGGCGCGATGACCCGCAAATGCAGCACTAGTGCACCCTATCGGCGCACAATCGTGCGCGTGGCCACCTGGAAGGACGTCGCCCGGGTGGTGGCGGCGCTACCCGAAACCACGGAAGCGTCGCCACGCAACTGGCGGGTACGCAACAAGCTCATCGCGTGGGAACGGCCGCTGCGAAAGGCCGACTACGCGGCGCTAGGCGCTGATGCGCCCGTCGGAGACATCCTCGGTGCCCGAGTCGCCGATGAAGGGGTGAAACTCGCGCTGATCGCGGACGACCCAGCCGTCTACTTCACCACCCCGCATTTCGACGGGTATCCGGCGATCCTGGTGCGCCTAGCCGAGATTCGTGTGCCCGAACTCCAGGAACTCATCACCGAGGCATGGCTGGCGCAAGCACCCAAAAAGCTCGCCAAGGAGTTTCTGGCGAACAACGATTAATTACGCCGCCGTCAGAGGATCATCAACCTCATGGCTGCTACGGATCCCACGTTTTATCGCAGCCCGGGGGCCGCCGTCGCCGCAGCCCCCGAGCAGCTTGCGTACGTCGTCGCATTCGACCCGGCCGGCCAGGCGAAAGATGCCCTTGCTGTGGTGGACTGCAACTCCGCGTCGTCCTCGTATGGTCAGGTGGTCGGGTGGTCCGAGCTCCCGACGGCGGGCAACGAGCTCCACCACTTCGGCTGGAACGCCTGCTCGAGCGCGCTGTGCCACGAGGGCCACCACCACGATGGGCTGGAGCGGCGCTACCTCCTCATCCCGGGGATCCGGTCGTCGAACACGTATGTCCTCGACACCAAACCTGACCCGCGCAACCCGGTCTTGACGCACACGATTACGGCTGACGAGCTTGCGGCCAAGGCCGGCTACTCCCGGCCGCATACCGTGCACTGCGGGCCCGGCGGCATCTTCATGTCGTCGTTGGGCGGCGCGACTGACGACGGCCCTGGCGGTGTCGCGCTGCTCGACCACGACACTTTCGAGGTGATCGGCCCGTGGGAACAGGACCGAGGCGAGCAGTATTTCGCCTACGACGTCTGGTGGCACCTGCGTCACGACACCGTGGTCACCTCGGAATGGGCGACGCCGTCGATGATCGAGGGCGGGTTGAATCCAGAGGACCTGCTGGGCCGCAGGTTCGGGCATCACTTGAATTTCTGGAGCATGTCGGAGCGAAAGCTCACCCAGCGCATCGACCTCGGAGACGCCCACCAGATGGTGCTCGAGCTGCGCCCCGCGCACGACCCGTCGAAAACGTGGGGGTTCGCCGGTGTGGTCATCAGCGTCGAGGATTTATCGGCCTCGGTGTGGTTATGGCACCGCGACGGTGACCAATGGGCGGTCGACAAGGTCATCACGATCCCGGCGGAACCCGCCGACGCCGACGACTTGCCGCCCGCGCTGAAGCCTTTCGGCGCGGTCCCGCCGCTGGTGACCGACATCGACCTGTCAGTCGACGACCGCTGGCTTTACGTATCGTGTTGGTGTACAGGCGAACTCAAGCAATTCGATGTCAGTGATCCATTCAATCCGCGCGAGACTGCCGCGGTTCGCCTCGGTGGAGTGGTCAGACGCCAATCGCACCCCGCCGCACCAGATATGCGCCTCGCCGGTGGGCCGCAGATGATCGAAATCAGCCGTGACGGCCGCCGCGTCTATGCCACCAACTCGTTGTACGCGGCTTGGGATGAGGTCTTCTACCCCGCCGGCGTCGGCGCGTGGATGGCCAAGCTGGACGCCGACACCGAGTCCGGCGGGCTTGCGCCCGACCCGGCGTTCTTCCCGCGCGGGGACGATTTTCGCGGCCTGCGGGTGCACCAGACCCGGCTGCAGGGTGGTGACGCGTCGAGCGACTCCTACTGCTTCACCGACTGACTCAGCTGAACCACCAGCTCGTTGGCGGGCACGTGATGGCCCCGCTCGCAACGGATCTCGACAGTCGCCTCGGCGCCGCAATCCTTGTGCGCAAGCTGTAGCGACGCGTTGTACGGCAGGTGCCGTCGACCCCACTCGAACATCGCCCACACCACCGGCATGAAATCCGTCCCAGCGGTGGTGAGCACATACTCGTCGCGGCTGCGCTGCCCCGGTTCCTTGTAAGGCCTGCGCTCAAGCAGGCCGGCGTCCACGAGTTCGGCCAGCCGCGCCGAGGCCGCTGCCTTGGTGATGCCGACGCGTCGCCAGAAGTCTTCGAACCGGGTGGTGCCGTAGAACGCCTCCCGCATGATCAGCATTGCCGACTTGGTGCCCAGCAATGCCATTGTCTTCTCGATCGGGCACTCGCCGACGGCCGACCACTTGTCACGGTCGGCCAGCGGCCCTTGCAGCACTGTCATGCACGTCACTCTTTCCCTGGGTTGTTCTCACTATACCTAGGTGTTATAGCTGGATATAGCGAGCACTACTCAGCGTCGAGTCTGTCAGGAGGCGGCAATGGCCGGATACGTGGGCCGGGATGCAGTCATCGTGGGTGCGGTACGCACCCCGATCGGAAAAGGAAAGGCCGGCGGAGCGCTGCACGACGTGCTGCCGGTCGACCTTCTGGCGCACAGCCTGAAGGAATTGGTCAACAGGACCGGAATCGATCCGGCGCAGATCGATGACGTCATCGCGGGCGCGGTCACCCAGGTGGGCGACCAGGCGGTCAACATCGCCCGCAACGCGGTGCTGGGCGCCGGCTTCCCCGAGAGTGTGCCCGGTACGACGGTCGACCGTCAGTGCGGCAGCAGCCAGCAGGCCATCAGCTTCGCGGCCCAGGGCGTCATCTCGGGCGCCTACGACGTCGTGATCGCCGCGGGTGTCGAGTCAATGGGCCGGGTGCCGATGGGCTCGAGTGTGTTGCCTGGCAGCGACCCGTTCGGTCAAATGGCGCAGCGTTATCCGGAAGGCCTTGTACCGCAGGGCATCAGCGCGGAGTTGATCGCCGCGAAGTGGGGCTTCTCCCGGCAGCAGCTTGACGAGTTCTCCGCGGGCAGCCACGAAAAGGCCGCAGCGGCAACCAAAGAGGGCCGATTCGACAACGAACTGGCACCGATCGCCGGCCTGACGACGGACGAGATCATCCGGCCCGGGACCACCGTCGACACGTTGGCAGGTTTGAAGCCGGCGTTCTACAACCCTGCGTATGAGGCGCGCTTCCCACAGATCACATGGGAGATCACCGCAGGCAACTCATCGCCGCTGTCGGACGGCAGCGCAGCGGTGTTGATCACCACCAGCGAAGCGGCACAGCGCCTCGGCCTGCGTCCGCTGGCCCGCATCCATACGGCCACGGTCGTCGGGTCGGACCCGCTGTACATGCTGACCGGTGTCATTCCCGCGACCGAAAAGGTCTTGCAGCGAGCAGGTTTGACGCTCGCCGACATTGATCTGTTCGAGGTGAACGAGGCGTTCGCACCTGTGGTCCTGGCTTGGGCGCTCGATGTCGGCGCTGATTTGGCGAAGACGAACGTCAACGGCGGCGCGATCGCGATCGGTCACCCGCTGGGCGCCAGCGGTGCGCGCATCATGACGACGATGGTCAACGCGCTCGAACAGCGCGGCGGCCGCTATGCCCTGCAGACGATGTGTGAAGCCGGCGGCATGGCCAACGCCACCATCATCGAGCGGCTGTAAGACTTGCCCCTCCCCGATTGCACTCAGGGTCGTGATCCGGTGCCTTTCACGACCCTGAGTGCAATCCCTAGACCCGCTGCAGTTCGAACAGCGGGATGACGCGGCTCGTCTTCGCTTGGTACTCACCGAAACCCGGCGCCAACTCGACAACCTTCGGATATGTCGCGTCGCGCTCCTCGGACGGCAACTCGCGCACGGTGACGTCGTAGGCGTCGGTGCCGACTTCGATGTGCGCCCGCGGGTTGGCCCGAACGTTGTGCACCCAGTCGGGGTTGGTGTCGGCGCCGGCCTTCGAGCCGACGATGATCATCTTCTGATCGATCGTCAGATAGGCCAGCGGCGCCAGCCGAGGCTGGCCCGACTTGGCGCCGGTGGTCGTGAGCAGAAGAAGGGTCGCGCCTTCGAAGGGGCCGCCGACCTTCCCCCCATTGGCGCGGAACTCATCGACGATGTTCTTGTTGAACGCCTTCATCGTTTCCGCGTCGGGTATTTCAGTCATGGAATCTCCTTTAATGCAGACAACAATTGTTCGGCTACGGATTCGGGCCGCGGGCGCAGCGAGCCTATCCGCAGGATCAGGTGTTCAGCGCCCGCGTCGACGTAGCGGGCCAGCCAATCAAGACACTCCTGGACCGAGCCGCCACGTATCGCCTGGACGTGGCGCATCACGTCGAGCGGTTGGCCGTAGTAGGCGCGCAGGTACTCGTCGAGTTCGGCGTCGGCGCCCGCACCACTGAGGTTGACGGTCGCGTACAACGCCGGAGTGATCTCGCGGACGGCTTGCGCGCGGATCCGATCCCAGGCTCGCGCATAGGCATTGGGGTCGGGCAGGTACGGCAGCCAGCCGTCATAGGTGGCCGACACGCGCTCGATGACTTTCGTCGTGTCGCCGCCCGCCAGCCACACCGGCGGGCCGCCCGCTCGCGCAGGCGGCAATGCATCCGCGAATTCGCCTTGGCCATCCCATGTCTCGCGCCACAGCGCCACCGTCTTGTCCAGCCGGGTGCCGCGTCCGGCGAACGGCATTGCGACCGCGTCGAATTCACGGCGGCTCTCCGGCAGCGGCGCGCCCGACCCGAGGCCGAGAATCAGCCTGCCGCCAGACAACTGGTCGACGGTGGCCGCCTGCGCCGCAGCGAGAAGCGGTTGGCGCAACGGCCCGATGAGCGCCGCGGTGCCGAGCGCGACCCGCTCCGTCACAGCCGCGACCGCGGACAGTATCGACAGCGGTTCGCCACGAGTCCGCGCCAAGAGTGAGTCGCCGACCCACACCGAGTCGAAGCCGGCCGCTTCCGCAGTTCGCGCGAACTCCACCAGGCCCTGCGCGTCGTGCTGTCCCGTCATGGCGGTTTCCCGGCTGGGCAGCATGATCCCGACGCGCACCGGCATCGCGTCCCTACGCCTTGTCGAGTTCGAAGATCGGGATCACGCGGCTGACCTTCGCCTGGAAATCGGCGAATTGCGGGGCGATCGCGGTGACCTTGGGAACAATCGCCTCACGGTCGGCGCCCGTCAGTTCGCGGGCGATGACGTCGAAGGACTCGTCGCCGAGTTCGACGTGCGCGCGGGGATTGGCACGAAGGTTGTGCACCCACGCCGGGTTGACGTCGGCGCCGCCATACCCCGCGATGACCACCAACTTCCCGTCGATGCGCTTGCACGACAACGGCGACACTCGCGGTTCACCCGACTTGGCTCCGGTGGTTGTCAGCAGCAGCAACTCGTTGCCCTCGAAGGCGCGCACCTTGCCGTCGTTGGCGCGGAACTCGTCGGCGATCTTCGCGTTGAACGCTTTCGTAGTCTCGATATCGGGTGGCTGGGTCATTGCTCCTTCAAGCTTCATACGCTTGGGGTCTATTCCCGGGGACTCGAGTATTGCAGTACTCGGTACAGCAGGTCAGCGGGGCGTGATGATCAGTTGATGACCGACACGCGCGGACCTGAGGTAGACGTCGTCGTGGTGGGCGCGGGGATTGCCGGTTTGTACCTGTCCTACCGGCTGAGCCGAGCGGGATACCGCATGCGGATTTTCGAAGCGACCGACGACCTCGGCGGCACGTGGTACTGGAACCGCTATCCCGGGGCCCGGGTCGACATCCCCAGCATCGACTACATGTACAGCTTCGATCCCGACTGGCGGAGCGGCTGGCAATGGACGGAGAAGTACGCCACCCAGCCGGAGATTTTGCGCTACTTGAACCACGTCGCCGACAAGCACGACCTGCGCCGCCACATCACCTTCTCGACCAGGGTGCAGCAGGCGCACTGGGACGACGAAGCGTCGCTGTGGCACGTCCATACCGACTCCGGCGACGACGTCACCACTCGGTTCGTCGTGATGGCCTCCGGATGTCTGTCCATGCCAAAGCCTCCCGAGATCGACGGTCTTGACCGGTTCGCGGGCGAGGTGTACCTCACCAGCCGCTGGCCGCACGAGCCCGTCGACTTCGCCGGCAAGCGCGTGGCCGTCATCGGCACGGGTTCCTCTGGGGTGCAGTCGATTCCGGCCATCGCTGAACAGGCCCAACAGGTGGTGGTTTTTCAGCGCACCCCGACGTTCTGCATCCCGGCGCACAACGGGCCGGTGACCCCGGAGATGCTCGCGCCACTCGACAACGAAGCCGAATACCGCGCCGCGGCAAAGGTGTCGCCGAACGGCATCCCGGCAGAGCGCAACATCACCCCGACGTTCAGCGTCTCGGAGACCGCTCGCCAACAGCGCTATGAACAGGTCTGGGAGTGGGGGCTGCTGCTGGAGTCGTTCACCGTGTTCGCCGACGTGCTCAGCAATCCCGCTGCCAACCACGAGTTCGCCGAATTCGTCAGGAACAAGATCCGCTCCATCGTCGACGATCCGCAGACGGCTCTCGAGCTGTGCCCGACCGAGTACCCCATCGGGACGAAGCGGCCATGCCTCGACACGAACTATTACGCCACCTACAACCTGCCGCACGTACGCCTTGTCAACATCCGGAAACACCCGATCCGACACATCACCCAAACCGGGATCGATACGGCCGACGAATCCTTCCCCGTCGACATGATTGTGTTCGCTACCGGTTTCGACGCCATGACGGGTGCGATCACAGCCGTGGACATCAAGGGCCGCAACGGCTTGGCGCTGAGCGAGAAGTGGGCGAATGGGCCGCAGACTTACCTCGGATTGACGACGGTCGGCTTCCCCAACCTGTTCTTGATCACCGGCCCGGGAAGCCCGTCGGTGCTGTCAAACATGACCGTCTCGATCGAACAGCACGTGGACTGGGTGCTCGACTGTCTCGGTCATATGAGCGCCTCCGGTCTTGACGTCATCGAGCCCACCGAAACGGCTGAGGCCGGGTGGATGCAACATGTCACCGACTGCGGTGCCATCACGCTCTTCCCCACCGCTAACTCCTGGTACATGGGCGCCAATGTGCCAGGCAAGCCGCGAGTCTTCCTGCCGTACTGTGCGGGCGTCGACTTCTACCGCGCCAGTTGCGACGAGGTCGTGGCCCGAAACTACTTGGGCTTCACGCTGTCTGGCCCGACCGGCTCGAAATGCAACGACGGTGTGGTCCGCCGGTTGCAGCCCGACGTCGAGATGGTCCTGATGGAGATGGCGGCGATGGAGCTGCCGCTGATGGAATCGATGTCAGTACCGGAAGCCCGCGCGTTCTACCTGCAGTTGCAGGCGGACCGGCCGCCCGGCCCGGATGTCGGTGAGATCGTCGACGGTGTATTGCCCGGCACCACAGGCGATCTCGCATACCGGCTGTATCGCCCCTCAACGCC
>Ga0068863_100000989_pt1 | contig 28545 bp, 16 predicted proteins | sample KBSSwiS62_FD_66596 | JGI IMG/M metagenome (GOLD analysis project Ga0068863, IMG submission 66596) | Switchgrass rhizosphere microbial communities from Kellogg Biological Station, Michigan, USA - KBS Switchgrass S6-2 | ecosystem: Host-associated > Plants > Roots > Rhizosphere > Soil ... | reverse complement strand
GCCATAGTTGTAGCGCGGGCTGCCGGAGATGAAGCCGGCGTTGAGCGACGAGCCGATCACAAACTTTACGTTGCGCTGACGCGCCACGGGAAAGACGTTGTAGAGCGCGTTCGCATGGTCGATCAGCGAATATTGCGAGGCGAGCAGGCACACGTCCGGATCGGACTCCTGCATGACGCGAAGGATCGGCTCGGGCGTGTTCACGCCGATGCCCCAGCCCTTGATCATCCCCTCCTCCCGCATCCTCGACAAGGCGGGGAAGGCGCCCTTGAGCGCGATTGCGAACTGCTCCTGCCAGGGGGTTGGCAGCAGTTTGTTGTCGGACGAAATGTCGTGCACGAATGCGATATCAAGCCGGCTGACGCCGATGCGTTGCAAACTGTCCTCGATCGAACGGCACACGCCATCCGCTGTATAGTCGAACACAACGTTGTTGGGAGATGGGGCGAACGGAAAATTCGACTTGGCGTTGTTGTGCGGCGACGCCTTGAGCAGCTTGCCCACCTTCGAAAGACAAGACGTAATCGTCGCGGTTCTTATTGTGGAGGAAGTTGCCATAACGCCGTTCCGCAAGCCCAAGCCCGTACCACGGCGAAACATCGTAGTAGCGCACGCCAGCGTTCCAGGCGGCCTCCAGCGTCTTGTACGCATCTTGATCGCTGACCACTTCGAACTCGTTGCCTAAGGGCACGCCACCAAGACCGAACTTGACCGGCAGGACGTAGCGCCCGCCCCCGCCTTTAGACATGTCCGCGGGCGCCGCCAACGTCCCGCCCAAAAAAACGCCGCCGGCCGCCAATGCCGAGATTCCAATGTTCGTCATGACCTTCTCCTCAGTGTGAACGCGTTCACCTAAAGCACGTATCGAGCATCGTCTTTGCGTTCGGCGGATGGCTCGGCCGGAATGGTTGTAGCCGAGCGGCTCACGGGTGTGCCAAGGATCATAGGAACCGCCCCGAGCAGCGCCGCCATCAGCCGCTTCAGCGCGGCTTCCTGCAGGCAGCATCTCCAATCAACTTTAAAGCGAGCTTCCGAAGGGGAACCAAAAGGACCTCGATCGGCGCAAGCGTGAACTAGCCGCAGCAAAATCGGCCGCGTCCCCGTGCAGAAAACTCCCTAAATCAACATGCAACGGCAGTAGCCGGCTGCGCACTTGGCGCCACTAGCGAACAATGCTGACTCCCAACGGCTCAACCTTACATGATCGGCAAACCGGTTTTCTTCGATCCCACGGGCAAGCGCGGACGCGTCCTGCGTGGACTTGCTTGGGGAATGGGCACGCTCAGCGCGCTCATTATTATCACGTTCGCGGCCATCCTCCTTGTTGTGCATCGACCGGGCAACGATACCTTCGACGAGCAGTTCTCGCCGCATGTATCGATCCGGTGCGCCTGGGCCCCCACCTGTTCTGCGGCCCATGGGATCGCGGTCACGACCGCGGCCGATCCCGAAATGCTCAAATCCGCTTCCATGCTCGCTGCCGAACTGCGCGAGAAAGAGCGCGAGCTTCCTCGGCACCCGCAAGCCGAGGTGGTGGATCGCCACCCGGTGCCGGTCGCACTAAGAGGTTCGGGCGAGAAGCCTCTAAGTATCGGGTTCTATGTCAATTGGGACGATAACAGTTACCCCGCGCTCAAGCAGGCGCTGCCCAATCTCGATTGGGTCATTCCAAGCTGGCTCTCTCTTGTGGGGCCGGGTTTGAACATGAAGGCCGATGTCGATGATCGAGCTCTGAAGCTCATCCAGGAGACGAAACCTAATATTCCCATCCTGCCTATGATTCAGAATTCGGTGGACGGGGTGTGGGACGGACCGGGGTTGGCGAGGTTGCTGGCCGATCCGACAGCGCGAGCGGCGCGGCTGAATGAGATCATCGCGTTTCTCGAGGCGAATAAGTTTCAAGGACTGACCGTTGACTTCGAGGAAGTCCCTTCGGGGGCGCAAAAGGACCTTCAGGCCTTTCTTACAGAAATGTCGCAGGCTTTCGCCGAGGGCGGCCTTGCCATTGTGCTCGCCGTACCTTTCGACGACGATGACTGGCCTTATGCTACCTACGCCAAGATCGCCGATTATTTGCTGCTCATGGGCTACGACGAGCACTGGGATCAAAGCGCGGCCGGGAGCATCGCCGGACAGGTTTGGTTCGAGGAGGCTCTCGACAAGCGTATGAAGCAACTCGATCCGAACCGCACCATCATTGCTATTGGCGGTTATGGCTATGATTGGGTGAAAGGCCAAGCCGCCCAGGAGCTGACCTTCCAGGAGGCCGTCCTTTCGGCGCGGGACTCGGAAGCCGACATCCAGTTCGATCCGGAAACCAGTAATCCGCACTTCTCCTTCATCGAGGATGACGGTAAGCGGCATGATGTGTGGTTTCTCGACGGCGTCACGGCCTACAACGAAATCCAAGCCGGTGATGCCTACCACCCCGCCGGTTATGCGTTGTGGCGGCTAGGCTCGGAAGATCCCTCAGTCTGGTCAGTGATGGGCCGACCATATAACGCCCCCGCGCCGGATGCGCTTCGCCAGATTGGAACGAGCGAGGACGTCGACTTCGAAGGCGTCGGCGAGCTTTTGCACGTGGCCGAGGAGCCTGCCGAAGGCGAGCGCACCTTCGAGGTGGACGACAAGACCGGTGAGATCGTCGATGAGGCCTATAAGGCCGTGCCAACCCCTTTCGTCATCGAACGCACGGGCGATAAGCCCGGCAAACTTGCGCTCACATTCGACGACGGTCCCGATCCTGATTGGACGCCGAAGATCCTAGATATTTTGAAAGCCAAGGGCGTTCACGCGAGTTTCTTCATCATCGGCGAGAACGCCGAAGCCAATCCGGATCTCGTGCAACGCATCCTGGCCGAGGGTCACGACATCGGCAACCACACCTTCACGCATCCTAATCTCGGAGAAATGACGGACTCGCTTGTCACGCTCGAGATCAATGCCACGCAGCGACTATTCGAGTCGCTCACCGGCCGCTCGATGCGCCTATTCCGCGCGCCCTTCCTCGGCGATGCAGAGCCGTCGACGAGCGACGAGATCGTGCCGATCGAGATCGCCCAATCCATGGGCTATGTTTCGGTGGGGCTGCATGTCGATCCAAATGACTGGGAGCGCCCACCGTCCAATGATATCATCAATCGAGTTCTCGAGCAGGTCAGCGATCCCAACCCGGACATCCGCGGCCACGTCATTCTGCTACACGATTCCGGCGGCGACCGCTCGCAGACCGTCGCTGCCTTGCCGACGCTGATCGATGATTTGCGCGCCAAGGGCTACGACCTCGTCACCGTGTCGGAGCTTGCTGGACTCTCGCGCGACCAGGCAATGCCTCCAGTGCCACCGCGCTCGCTAGGGCAATTTGTAAGCCTGCCTGTGTTCATGACGTTGGGCTGGCTAGGCCATCTCGCCACCGTGGTTTTCGTGTTGGCGATCTGGCTCGGTGTGGCAAGGATCCTGTTCCTCTCCGCCGTCGCATGGCGCAATCGGCAAGCCGAGACCGGCCGCGTCCCGCCGCTCTTGCCCGAACCTCCACCGCTGCAGACGGTGTTGATCCCCGCGCATAATGAGGCCAAGGTCATCGTCGGCGCGATCCACCATATCCTGGCGAGCGACTATCCGAATTTGGAAATTGTCGTCATTGACGACGGGTCGACCGACGGCACTTCGGACTTGGTAAATGCGCATTTCAGCTCCGATCCGCGAATTAAGCTCATCACCATTCCCAATGGGGGCAAGGCTGCCGCCCTCAATCATGGTCTGCGGCAGGCGCGCGGGAACGTCGTTGTGGCGTTGGATGCCGACACGCATTTCCAGAAAGACTCGATTTCGAAGCTGGTGCGCTGGTTCGCAGATCCTGCGGTCGGCGCGATCGCCGGCAACGCCAAGGTCGGCAATCGCATCAACCTCATTACTCGCTGGCAGGCGCTCGAATATGTGACCAGCCAGAATCTGGAGCGTCGCACGCTTGCGGCGCTTGGCTGCATCACCGTCGTGCCCGGCGCAATCGGCGCGTGGAGACGCAAGGCGCTCGAGAAATTAGGGGGCTTTCCAGTCGACACGCTGGCTGAGGACCAGGATTTGACCATCGCCTTGCAGAAAGCCGGCTACACCGTGCTCTTCGATAGCTCAGCAATCGCCTGGACCGAGGCGCCGGATACGGTCAAGGGTCTCACCAAGCAGCGATTTCGTTGGGCCTTTGGCACCCTGCAATGCCTGTGGAAACATCGCGACGTGATGCTACGGCCGCGCTTCGGCACGCTCGGGTTCATCGCCATACCACAAACCTGGCTGTTCCAATTCCTGCTGACAGTCATCGCGCCCCTCGTCGATGTCGCGTTCATTTGGCAACTCGCGATCTCGGGACTCAAGCTGTTCGAGCATCAGGATCAGTTCGATCCGGGCGACTTGCGCAAAATCTGTCTTTATTACCTCGCCTTCCTCATCGTCGATCTGGGCAGCGCGGCCCTTGCGCTAGCGATGGAGCGACGTGAAAGGTGGTCGCTGCTGCCCTGGCTCATGTTGCAGCGCTTCGGCTACCGGCAGCTAATGTACGTCATTGTCATCAAGGCCGCGTTGACCGCGGCGGTGGGGCCGTTGGTGGGCTGGGGCAAGCTTGAGCGAAAATCTACGGTGGCGGCAGCTGCGTAGGGCCGACTAAGACGGCGCAAACCTGCCCATAGGAGGAGGCCACTCTTTCTTCAACTGTCCTCGCAACACGATTGCAAGAATCTGGGCATTGCGTTGGCGATGGATCGACGTGAGAGATGGTCGCTGCCTGCCCTGGCTCATGTTGCAGCGCTTCGCCTACCGGCAGTTAATGTACTCCATTGCGATCAAGGCCGGCGTTGACCGCGGCGGTGGGTGGGCTGGGACAAGCTGGAGTGAAAATCTACGGTGGCGACAGGCCGGGGCCTGCGTGGCTAGACGCGATCACACTCCACCCCTCTCGTTTTTTCCAACGCGATGCACGTCCACAAAAAAATCGAGTGAAGCACGGCGGCTTAGTCGCCCACTCTCTCGACCTTCGCAGCCAGATTGGGAATGAGCGTCAACCCGATAGCTCGTGTTCTGGCAGCGCAGCAACCAAACTGTCTCGTTGGCCGGTAGACGCTGCCATACCGCGCTCGGCGCTTTGCGGGGAGTCACAGAACGGAGCTTGAGTAGGTCCGTTATTTAAGGAATCTCGCCTTTGATAGGCAGAACGAGGTGAAAACTTGCGCCGCATGGGGAGTTTTCAGCAGCCCATAAGCGGCCGTTATGTGATTCGACGATGGTGCGGCTGATGGGTAATCCCATGCCGGTCCCATCACGCTTGGTCGTAAAGAACGCATTGAAGATCTGGTCCGCCTGCTGCGGGGGCAGCCCCACCCCGCTATCGCTGATACACACCGCAATTAGTCCGTCCTCCGCTCGCTGCGACTTGATGGCTAGCTCGCGCCTCCCATTCACATCCTTCATCGCCGCGATACTGTTGGTGATGAGGTTCATCATCACCTGCTGTAGTTGCACGCGGTCTCCGGTGACGTGCGGAAGATCTCCAGCCAGCTCGGTGCGGACCGATATGGAGCATCGCGTCACTTCGCTGTGCAGCAGGACGATCATTTCTCGAATGACTTCGTTCAAATCGACTAGCTCCCGCTGCGGAGTTGCTTTCTTGAAAAGCAGGCGGATATGGCTGACGATTTCGGCCGCACGCGTTCCGTCTTTCACGACATTCATCGCCGCCGCGCGCGCTTCGTCGAGATTTGGAGGCTGCGCAGCGAGCCAGTGCAAGCAGGCGCTGGCGTTGGCGACAGCGGCGGCAATCGGCTGATTCACTTCATGTGCCAGGGAAGCGGTTAGCTCTCCCATGGTTGTCACCCGGTTGACGTGTGCGAGATCCGCCTGTGCCTGGCGCAACGCCTCTTCAGCGCGCCTCTGCTCGGACAAGGAGGCGGCCATCGCGAGCGCGAGGATGAAGAAGGTAATGCAGGCAACCGCCAGCGCTAAATTGGTTTGATCGAAGCTCGCGGCGTCTTGAGCCTCGCCGTGAGCGGTAAAAATGGCCGCTTGCATCCCCGTGTAGTGCATCCCGGAAATGGCCAGTCCCATGACGACGGCGGCAACGAGCTTCTGCGCAAGATCAGTGGTGCGGAATGCCAGCCAGAGAGCGATCGTCGCCGCGCCGATCGCTATGACCACCGAGAGCGCAACGAGCAGAGGATCGTAACTAATCTCGACGTTGCCCTGCATCGCCGCCATGCCGGTGTAATGCATGGCGATGATGCCAAGTCCCATGAAGATACCGCCGAGGATGAGGTACAGCGGCGAACCGTTCGAGTAACTGATCACGTAAAAGCCGCCGCTCGTTACGACGATCGCCACCAAGAGGGAAAGAATGGTCAATCCGACATCGTAGGACATCGTCATCGGCAAGGTGAAGGCAAGCATGCCGATGAAATGCATCGACCATATTCCGCCCCCCATTGCGATCGCGGCCGCCCACAGCCACACGCGACGCGTGCCTCCTTGCGCACCTTTCACCCGGCCGCCAAGATCAAGTGCAGTGTAAGCTGCGAATACAGCGACCAGAATGGACAGGGCGACGAGATAGGGATTGTATACTCCGGTAACGACCATGGGGATCGCCCCCAATTTTCGAAGCAGATCTGCAATTACCGAGTGGAAACCCCATGATTAAGACCTCAGTTCCGCGTATTCATCGTACCGGCAAGCGCTTAACTCCGCGATGGTTCGCTCGCCGCGGGACGATCGACCGGTCTCGGCGGCACGCTCCCTACCTTTCCCTTCCTGATTCCGAATCTTGGCCACGCGTTCGCTCCGCCGCGCAGATCTGCCTTCAACCCGAAAAAACCGACCTTCATCGCAGCAATTTTTCCGCCCCAGATGCAGCTGGGCAGGGCCCCGACGAAGTAGCATCTGCATGTCGGCATAGGAAGCGGACCGCAGCGCGCCTCGAAGGTGGTCAGTTTTTGCCTAGGCCACCACCTTACACAGGAAGGCATAGTGAAAGGCGCGACGACCGTTACCCCTCTAGGTGGAATTGCCGCCTAGCCCGACTGGATCTTGTCGGCTCGTGAAGCGGTCCGGCCATTATTTCCAATCCTAAGCCGGCAGACACCAAGCCTTAAAGACGATTTCTTGAACGCCGGCCAGCCCTTGTGGGGCGCGTACCGAGCGCAATTGGGCAGGTAAACAAAGCGGCGGCGAAGCCCGTGCGCCGATACAGATAAGAGCGTAGGCACCGGCTAGCGAAGATTCAACATAGTTTAGACCGGTCCTTGACGATGGGGTCAGGGCTAGGCAAGCAGCGGTACCGCGCTTCTTCGTGGCGGAGCCCGGTCCGTGCCAGCGCTCGACTTACGCGGATACGTGTTGTGCCGAGCCGTTAGGGTGGATCATGGCAAGAGCCCGTGCCGCGTCGCTGAAGACTAGTTAAAAAAAGACCCGAGGCTGTCCCACGGGTCTTTAGGTCGAACTAGAAACTGTAAAGTGTTTAAGCGACCTTCCTGGCGGTCTTGCCAGCGACTTGCTCGACGGGCTGGTAGGCATTACGCGCCAACTCGACATACATCTCACCGAGCTTGGACGCCTGGGCGATGTAGGCGTCAAACGCCTTCTTGGCGTATTGAGACTGAATCTCCCACGCCTGCTCGAATGATTTCGCGGCAACCAACTGCTCGAAGGCACGCGTGCCGTCCTCGAAAGCCTTTTTCGAGTAGTCGCCGACTGTGGCGGCAATGGCCCGGAAGCCCTTGTTAACCTCACCAAGCGACCGAACGGACGCATCGAAGCCGTTCTTGCTTACTCTCTGAAACTCTTCACCAAACTTTTGAACGTCTGACATTCACTACCTCTATCTTGCTCCCGCCTCGGCGGAATATGTTGCGTGTACCAACCTTATATGCTGCACTGCACAAATTTGCAATGGGTATTATTGCACCGCACAAGAGGCTGGCGCGGTGTCTCTCTAAATCGGGCGGGACGGGGTCGGGGTTTCGGTGGAGGTCGATAATATCGTACGTCTTCAGGATTCCCTCTTACCACGGCGACGATCGCCGCGCGTTTTAAGTAACAGCTGTCAGTCTCGAATCCTCATCGGCCATTCTGGTGGTTGAGCGCCCAGATATAGTCAGCGAGCGCCAAGACGTCGGTCGGCGTGAGCTGTGCCCCGCCCATCGGCGGCATACCGCTGCGGTAATCTTTCGGCTGCGGCACGCCTTTGGTGATAGTCGCAGCGATCGAAGGAACGCTGCCATCACCCCAACGCCATTTGCCGTTAGTCAGGTCGGGCCCGAGCGGCGAACCCTTCGCGCTGGCGCCGTGGCACCCGGCGCAAGTCCCACCTTTCTGGCCGTGGAAAATTTGCTCGCCTAGGGCGACCTGCTCTTGCGTTTGGCCAGGTGGCGTCGGCAAAGAGCTCGTGGTAGCGCCGGCATTCGGATGGATCCCTTCCGGAGGCTGCGCCTGGGCTGTGCCACTGGATGCCGAAGACGATGCGCTCTGCGGCGGAGCCGGCGCGGGCTCGAGGCCAGCTGTCTTCTCGCCATTAAATGTGACCCGCCAGATGCGGCCGTGCTGGTCGTCGGCGATATAAAACCCGCCATCGGGACCGCTGGCCACTCCGGAAGGCCGATGCGCGGCTTGGCCCGGATCCAAATGACCTCCGGCGAAACCATCGGCAAACACGAGATACTTTCCCGACGCCTTACCGTCGGTAAGCGGTTGGAACACGACATTGTAGCCGGCTTGCGGCAAGGGCGCCCGGTTCCACGAGCCGTGAAAGGCGATGAAGGCGCCTCCGTTATAAGCTGAGGGAAATTGCGTGCCGTTGTAGAGCATGAGGTCGTTCGGTGCCCAATGGGCCGGGAAGAAGGCTACTGGCCCTTTCTTCTGCGCGCAAACTCCGACCGTCTTACCGCCGTCGCCGCCATATTCCGGGGCGAGCACCAACTTCTGCTGGTCATTGTCGAAATAGCATTCGGGCCAACCAAAGTCGTCGCCTTGCGCGACCTGCAGGAGTTCCTCGGCGGGGAGGTTCGCGCCCTGATCTTCGTTGTAGAGCTTCGGCCAGTTTTCGTAGAGCTCGTCGCGTCCCTGCTGGGCCGCATAGAGGCCCAGGCCAGTCGAATCCATGGCAATGCCGTCAGCATTGCGAATGCCGGTGGCATAGCGCTCGGTGGTAGAGAATTTCTGGTCGGTCTTATTGGCGTCGTAACGCCAGATGCCAGCCCGCGTCTCAAGCTCCGTGCAGGGCTTGTCCCCGGAGACATTGGGCATGCGGTTCTGCGCTTGGCAAGAATTGGTGGCGGAGGCGACATCGATGAAGAGGTTGCCTTTGGCATCGATAGCGAAGGGGTGCATCGGGTGATCGCCGGTGAGCGGCAGGCCCGAGACAATGGTTTCGGGTGCGCCGGTCGGCATGATGCCGTCTTTTGGTAGCCCGTAGCGGACAATGCGGTCGTTCGTTTCCGCGTAGAGCGCGTCCTTGTAAAGCGCGATGCCGGTGCCGCCGTGATCGCCCTGCTGAATGGTGTCGCCGAAGCGCGCGGTAACGTCGGCCTGGCCGTCTCCATTAATGTCTTGCAAGGCAACGAGGAAGCCGCCGGGTGGCGGAGTGTCGTTGCCTTAATAGGTGCCACTCCAGGTGTTCACGTAGAGCACGCCATTTGGGGCTACAACCAAATGTCGGGCGTGTCCGATATTGTCAGCAAACACTGTGGCGCAGAATCCTGGGGGCAGCGTGATGCCGCCATTATCACCCGCGCATGCTTGCGCTTTCGGCTCTGAGTTGGGTGTGTCTTCCGTCGCTGCGAATGAGGCCGAATCAAACGCGAGCATGGCAACGATGGGAAGCAGTGTCGGGCTTAGTAGCACAGCGCCAGTCCGAACGTGGAAGAAAATAGTCATTGGGCTACCTGCAGGAATTTGCCGATTAATTACTGTCATCTTCTCCACATCGGTCAGGCCCGAGCCGAAGCAGTACCGTCCCAAGAGCTGGCGCGACGCGCCCCCTTCTGCATAATGTGCCTAACTACTCGCAACCGCTGCCTCAAGGACATTAGAACTGAGCGACCCAATGCAAAAAGGCTGCACAGAAAAAAATGAACGACGCACATTCCAAAGCGAATTCTATGTCTGGTCGCTTGAGGAAAGGAAATATGCTCTTGAACATCAATTTGATTCCTTATATTTGGCCTTGTCGAGCGGCGTCGACACGCCTCGGTTTTTAGGCTCGCAAGACCATCAAGAATCAAGATCGTGCTGGGCGGTAACCGACGCCAAGCTATGAGAAGTAGCAACCCACCGATTAATTAACTTGCTTTATCTTGCCGCTGATGTTGCGGACTTGCTTCACGATACGCGACTTCATATGCGACTTGGAATGGGCCTCTCTGAAGCGCTGTCCGACGATGGAAGTGTCACCGGCCGTGGTAGGTCCGCTGCGCCGTGGCACGATCACTGTCGTCGCCACCGGTCTTGGGGGCATTCTCCACACTTTTTCCTTCCTCACAGAGTCTTGGCATCGCGCTAAAGCTCGCTTACGCGGTACACCGAAGCGCCTCCCGGAGTGCATCGAGCTTTGGCGCCTCTGCCAGGGATATAGCCAGCATATTCCCAAGCGCACGGTTCGCGCTCTTCGCCGGATCGCCGTTTCCTTTTCGCGCAAATGTGCCTGGTAACTGCTGGCTCTTCTTCGCCGCAGGCCGTACAGCTAATTTCTGATCGAGCTTGCGAAAGCATTTGGGGCAAAACCACTTCAAAAAAGGCAAGAAACAGCAAACGCTGCTGCGTGCGCGCTCTTATATCGTGGACGATACGGTTCACTCTTTGTGAACATCCAACCACATTAAGGAGAACTTCAATGCTGAGAAACCTGGCTTTAGGCATCGCAGCCGCTTTACTGTTAGCTGCCGCGATCACCCCAGCACCGGCTTCGGCAAACTACGCTCATTGCACGGAGCAGCCCAATGCCGATACTTGCCCGACTTATTAAAGGGCAGGGGTGCAGAACGGCTTGATATAGCAAAGCACAGCAAATGAATGGGGAGGCCCGTCTTCAACGGCGGGCCTCCTCGCTTATGGAAGCGACGTCGTAGACAGACCAAGCCGCCCGAGGGCAATACTGCTCACATCTGCCTGGTGATGGCTGTAGAGGGACCAAGCCCATCGCTAGGCTTGCCGGAATCGGCCAGCTCGAAAATTCAGGTCAATCGGCGTGTTGGGGAAAAGTGCGTTCAGACAAGTTATCTTGTTATCGAGTATTTTGCGCGTCGATGGGTTGGCCGGCTTCAGTGTCCTCCCTTGGCGATTTTTTGCAGAAGCTCATTGTCGTCTGCCACTTCTTAGCTAACCAAAGCGGCTATCTACAGTGGAACAGTGGCGGGATCGACGTTGAGGAGGTACAACGACTCTCCGAGTTCTCTCGTCGACTGCGAAGAATCGCTCAATATTAGAATGCTTGGATCTAAAACTAAGCTACGAAGCGAATGTCGCTTGGTTCGATGCTGAGAGTTCCGTTCCATCGGCTGGCAGCGTGAACTGAAAGATAGCGCCGTGCGGGATGTTGGGCGATGCCCAGAAACGCTCGCCATGTGCCTCGATAATCGATCGGCAAATGGAGAGTCCCATGCCCAACCCATTGGGTTTCGTCGTGAAGAAGGACTCGAAGATGCGATCTGCGGTCTCAGGAGCTATTCCTTCCCCGGTATCCTTGACTGCAACAAGGACCCCGCCCGAGTCGACGCGTTCGGAGGATATGGTCAGCAGCTTGGCTCGACCCATCACCGTGCTCATAGCTTCAATTCCGTTCATGATCAGATTGAGCATGACCTGCTGCAACTGAACGCGATCGCCAAGGACCATCCGATCCGCCGCGGACAGATCGGTTCGGAGGGCAACATCTTGCTGTATCAACTCGCTTCGGGTGAGCAGTAGAACCTCCTCGATGGCGCTGTTGAGGTCAAATCTTACGGATTGGGGCTCGGATTTTTTAGCCAGCGCGCGGAGGTTTTCGATCATTTTTGCCGCGCGCCTGCTGTCCTGCGTGATGCGCGACATTGCATCGCGCACTTCGTCGAGATCGGGCTCGTCCCGCTTGAGCCAGCGCAGGCCGGCCTCACTATTTGCCAGAATAGCGGCCAAGGGTTGATTGATCTCATGAGCGATGGAGGCAACCAGCTCACCCATCGTGGTTAGGCGTCCGACACGGGCGAGTTCCACCTGAGCCCGCTGGCGTTCGATCAAGTTATCTTTAAAGATCTCGGTCGCGGTCGCCATCGCGCCGATCTCATCCCTGCGGTTAATCCCCGGCACTTCCACCGTAGTATCGCCCTTAGCGAGCGCTGTCATAGCTCTGGTCATGCGAGCAATCGGCACCGCGATACCACGTGTGAGCAGCATGCCCATCAGTATCGCGACAATCAGCGAGGCTAAGCCCCCGAAGATTGTCATCATGTAGCCAGTCGCGAATGCCTGCTTCTGCACGGCTTCGCGCTTGGCCAAGAGATCGCGCTCGACTCCCTCGATTTCGTTCACTTTGGCCCGGACTTGATCCATTGCGTTTTTGCCGGCCATCGAACTTTCCAAGGCGCGTGCCTCATTGCTCGTCTCGGGCTTAGCCATCAACCCGATCTCCCGCTCGGCGATTGCTCGCCAATTCTTTGCCAACTCGTTCAGTTGGTCGAGCCGGCTCTGTTGCATAGGGTTATCCAGCGTTAGCTCTTTCGCTCTTTGCATCGCGGCGCCGTACGCATTGCTCCCGTTACGATAGGGCTCCAGGAATTTCGCGTCCCCGGCGATCAAATAGCCGCGCAGACCGGTTTCTTGATCCACCATGGCGTCCATTGCGTGCTGTAGCGTTTCCAAAATATTGGTGGTGTGGACACGCGAGTTCTTCGCCAATTCAATCACGCGAAGCCGGTCGTATATGATGGCGCTGCTCGCAAAAATAACCGCAATCACGGCGGCAAACGCTGCCGTAAGTTTGCGCGAGATCCGTAAATTCGCAAAAGCTGACAATCGATCCTCTGAAGCGCTAGGCCGACCCAAAGGAGTGAACAACTATACCCCGCCTGCTCACCGATCGGGACTCGCAGTAGATCTATGTCAGAAACCGACATCTATCTTGGCAACCAGGAATGATAGGAAGGACGACAGGCGTCCCCGATACCTTGGAGGTCGATCGGGGCAACGGTGAGCCAGCGGCAGCAAAATAGGCCGAGCCGCGAGGCAAACCACTCCCTACATATGCAGGACGGCACAGGACGGCAGAAAGTGGACGCCGGCTCAGCCGTGGAATTATCCTAGGGAGCTGACGTGATCAGATCGTTCATAATTTCGCTGTTGTTTGCGGCTTGCGGTTGTGGAAGCGCGGCCGCACAAGTTAGCGCGAATGGTGGCGCTCTTCCCACACCGCTTGGCGTCACCTCTCCGCTTGGCCTCGGGTCAGCCCCCCCGGTCGGATTCACGGGAATACCATTGGGAGCAACTGAACTCTCGACATCTGGAGTGAGCCCAATGCCACTGGGCATCACCGCAGGTACTGTATCGAGCTGTTCCGGCATGGGCTCCGCGCCCCCCGCGGGCTTAACGGGAAACTCGCCATCATCCACACTTTTTGATGGCGACAGCACGGCTACTGCCGGAACTTCCTCTGGTACATGTAACACAAGCGCTACTAGCAACTTGGCGCAACCGGCAGCATCCGCATCCTCACCCACGGGAATGGCTGCGACTGCGCCTGTCGGAAGGGTTGGCATATCGATGGGTAGTACCGAACTTTCACCAGCGGGCTTGAGCCCTATACCTCCAACCGGAAATTCGCCGACGTCGACCCAAACCCCAACCCCATCCCTACCATAACAGCAGATGGAGACGTTAATGTCGTCATCCCCAATTTCAAAGGAGGGGGTGAACCCCAGTGAACCGCACATTTAGCTCGTCTTGACGAACTTCGCGACCGCCGTTCTCAAGATCTCGACGCTATGCTCTAAAGCGTGCTTTTCGTCATCCGACATTTCCGGCCAGAGAATTTCATTTACACCGCCAGAACCGACGACACTGGGTAATGATACAGTGACGCCGTAACGCGCATTGTACGAGCCGACGGGAACCACCGCCCGCTCGTCCCTGAGCACGATCTCCGCGAGACGGGCCGCCACCATGCCGATACCATACTGGCTGGCACCAATTCCCTCGATGATCGAGATATTCGCGAATCGCACGTCATGCTCGATCGCCTGGCGAAACTCGCCTAATGCAATCCCACGTGACATGAGCAAATCCTCCACTCGCATGCTCCCCACGCGCGCCGAAGACCATAGGAACACGCTGGAGGTGCCGTGCTCGCCGATCACGTAGGAATCCACGTAAGCTGGGCTCACTCCAAGTCGTTCGGCCAGGTGCACGCGGAAGCGAAGACTATCAAGATACGTGCTGGTGCTGACCACGCGATTGTGGCCTGCCAAATTGCGCGCAATATCGGCCAGTGGCTCCGGTGGGTCAGTGGTAACTAGTAGTACAGTCTGCGGAGCCACATCGACGATTCGCGGAATTATGTCCTCAAAAACCTTTGCATTTGCGTCAAGCAGGCGCAATCGACCGAGCGGATCATTGCGATCAGTCGCACCGCCTGATTTTTCATTGACGCCGGCGGCGATGATCGTCACGCCCGCGCCCGCTAAGTCGCTGTACTCGCCGTCTGCGACCCTCACTAGAGGTGAAAGCGGCACCCCGTAATGCATGTCGGTCGCAACTGCCTTGGAGCGCGCGCGATTACGGTCGATTAAGATCAGCTCCCGCACACGAGCCCGCAGAACGACCGCCATCGCGGTCGCAGCACCGACCGCACCGATACCTACGATCCCGACCTTCATCATGTGCTTCCTCCGGGCTTGCGGGCTAGTTCAGAGGATACGAGTGCTACAAGCACCGCGGCTGCGGGAAACCAGATCAACGTTCCGAGGTGATTCGTGACCAGCATTCCAGCCACGGCCGCGCCGCAGCCGTACGCAGCCAACGTTTCGAGATCAAGCTTGATGTTAGATAGTGATGCCAGTTCGGCTCGACGACGGAGCGCGTCAGTTGCGGAAATCACGATACGGATGAGCGCACTGGTAATTACAACCGTATTGATCCCGAGTGAATTGATGCTGCGCGCGGCAACCGCCTGTATGCCCATACTGAACGCCAAAAGCACAATGACCCCGTAAAGAACAATACCTTCGACCGGACGTGAGCTCGCGCCCCACAAAATCGAACAGCCAACGAGGAAGATGAGCTCGAGCACCAGGAGCCACCTAGTTGGGCTGCGCGTGCTCTGATGTTCGGGTGGGTAGATCAGGGTAGCCAGCGCAACGCCAAGTGCAAAAGCCAGAAGGGCGCTTAATGAGCGGGAGGCGGCTAGCCAGTCCCCACGGCTCATCGCAAGTGCGAGCAGTGCGCTGTTGCCAGTCATGGCCGATGCGAACAGATCCTTAAGCTCGATGAAGCTCAGCACGTCGATGCAGCCCGAGGCGAGCGATAACCAGGCTAGGTTGACGCCGCCATAACTGGCGTGGCTCTCCTCGGAGGCGAGTATCATTGGTCCTCGCAATTTGCTTGTGAAGGTGGCCCCTTTAACCAAGCTGCTTCCACCCAGAAGGTCGGGCTGCTTACACTTCAGATACGACGCTGCCAGCATCTTCATGGGAAGCGTGTCTTTTTAGCGCCTTATCGATGCACTCGATGAGCGCCTGAGCGCGGAAAGGCTTGCTGATATAACAGACTGCTCCTGAGCGAAGGACTTGTGATCGAATTCTGTTTTCAGGGTACGACGTCATGAAAATCATGGGGATGCGACGACCTTGGGAGAGCAAGGCGCTTTGTAGTTCAACGCCGCTCATCCTCGGCATTTGTACGTCGACGATCAGACAAGATGACTCATCAACATCAGCCGATTGTAAGAAGGCTTCGGCGGCTGCGAAGCTGTGAACAACATGTCCAAGCGACCTCATCAGAGCGGTCGTTGCCACGCGCACGGATTCGTCATCGTCAATGATTGATATCAATGAGACATTCGACAAAGGTGCAATCCTTAGCTGGCAGTTTCGATTTAAGGGTCGCAACTAAGATCGGGAGAACAATGCAACGCGGCTTGGGGGATATTGCTGCCGATTGTCCAAGGTTGTGCCGATCGATCATTGACGTGGATGTCGAGGCAATTGTGCGACGTCATTTCCTCATCCATCCGCGGTCTGGCTATCAAGCAAATGAAATGGGTTTTGGCGTCCTTGCTACGCCCTTCAGGCCTAGTCTCTGTGTGCCCCTTTCGAGCAAGCGCGCGTTTGGGAGTGCATGCACGTTTAAATCAAAAAGACACGAGAATCGCTGGAGGAATGGAGGCCTGAGGCGAGGGCAAAACCTTTGGTAGGTGTTCTCGGGTACTGTTGCGATCTTGCGAGCGATCCGATTCGCTTTGCCTCGATTTCGATACGGTGAAATGAGCAAGGGCAGCCCAACCGCAGCAACGGGGCCCAAGCCCAAGCGGGGGTTTCGGCGATCCTCGTCGTGACTTTTGAAACGGCCACGACCGGCTTTGTGCGGATGCGGGCGTCGGGCTTGTCTTTAGCTATGTCCTTCCCGCTCCCTGGCAAATCAAAGGGCCAAGAGCGACTGACCGGCGACTGCCTTCGAACGCTATCCGCTACCGATCTCCGCAAGGCTGAACCATTTGACGCAATCCCCGCGCAGCCCAAGCACATTCGATTTCCTATCTTCGGATTAGCAACAAGCGTCGATTGTGAGGAGCCATGCAAGATACTAACTCTCGTTCCATCTCGTCGAAAGACGAGGTTAAGTCTCTCGCCTCATCATCGGGTCGATCGGCTCGGGTCATGCGAAAGTCCTTCAAAGGAAGCATCGGCTTCATCGGCCTTGGTCACATGGGCAGCGCCATGGCGGCCAATCTGGCTGGTGGCGGCTTCGCCGTTCTGGGCTATCTGCGCCATCCTGAGCGCAATGCCGACATTAAAGCGCTCGGCGTTGAACCTACGAACAAGCTGGCTGAACTTTTCGACTGCGACATCGTCATCACCATGGTGTCCGATGATGCGGCAGCTCGTGAGATCGTACTCGGCGATGGTTCACCCAACGGCGAAGGCCTCGCATTGGGTCTCAAGCCCGGTGCTTTGCACGTCTCGATGAGCACCATCAGCCCCACGCTGTCTTCCACAATCGCAGCAGAACATGTGCAGCATGGTCAAATGTATGTGGCGGCGCCGGTGTTCGGAAATCCAGATGCCGCCAAAGCGCGCGAGCTCTATATCATCGCAGCCGGGGAACCCGACCAGATTGAGCGCGTCCGTCCTCTATTTGACCTTCTCGGTCAATGGACCTTCGTCATCGGCGATGAGCCGGCAAGCGCAAATTTGGTGAAGCTCGCAGGAAACGCCATGACCGCCACCACCTTGGAGGCGCTGGCCGAGGTTCTTGCCCTTCTGCGCAAGCGCGGTGTCGCGCCCGAGAAATTCCTCGACATCATGACCAGCACGATGTTCGGCAGCCGCGTACATAAAATCTACGGGGCCAAGATGGTGCACGAGACCTACACACCGGGTTTCGCATTTCCCCTCGCCCTAAAGGATGTCCGCCTGGCGCTCTCGGAGGCGGATAGCGCGAGCGTCCCCCTGCCATCACTCGATGTCGTGCACAATAGGCTTGTTGCCGGAGTGGCACGCGGCGGTGGCGGACTGGATTGGTCGGCGCTGGCCCTAGTCGCCGCGGAGGAGGCCGGTCTCCTGGACGAAGGCCTCAAGAGGAAGGCATGAAGCGGACAACCCATCGACGCAAATATTCGATAGCGGAATAGATGCTGCTCTGACTTCGGCTGCGCATCACCCTCGGCGCGCAGCGTGCTCATCGAGTTCGCTGGTCACGACTTAACTGCTCTGCACTTAGCGCCAGGAGGTGAGGATTCATTCCTGACACCGCACGGACGTAAGTGCGCCCAAAGCATTCCTATGCCTTCCACGAAAAGACGCTCAAGGCGCGCATTGCATGATGCGTCGCATGCATTTTGAGCACCATTCGACAGAAAGTCTGATCGAATGCTGGGAACTACGCTGTGAGCGACTAGATGGGGGACGGCGGGTGGAAAAAAGTGTCTACTAAAGTATAGGTCGCTCAGACCAATTGCGGTCATCGATCCCACCCCATGTACGATAGCGGTTTTACTCGGCTGGGACCTATCTTCTAGTCAACAACACCGACGAAACCAGAAATAAAGGTTGGTTGTCATGTTGACTAGCGCAGTGCGCAACAATGTTGCATTTCGGTTTCAACGAAATATCTCGCTTGCAACAACGGGCAAGGCTGTCGTTCCGCCGATCCGGGGCAACGGTTTCGCAGACCCGGCGACGAGGGAGAACGATCACGTTGGTCCTGGTCAGGTCACGCTAGCACAACATCCCGTTGTAGAGATTAGCCCCCGACAGAGTGTCCGCCGCCGGATGGTGAGTTCGCCTGGAATGACGGCCGAGCTCGTGCAAGAGATGGGCAGCGACCGAATCGATTATCACTTCGTGGCGCCAAGCCATCTTCTAGTCCTATTTGAACGTGGTGTTCGTCGAGAGGGGGAAACCAATGTCGCTGGATTGCCGCCCTCTACACTCCGCCAGCTCACGCGTAAGTTCGTGTTCGTACCCGCAGGTCACACATATCGCGATTGGCACGAGCCGGACACGCCCGCGCGAATCACTTTCTTTTATTTCGATCCCGCAGAACTGCCGGGCGCTCGGGACGGCAACAGGATTCCTTTAGGACCGCGGCTGTTTTTCGAGGAGCCGCACTTGTTGGCCACGGCTCAAAAGCTCGCGGGGCTAATCGATGGGTCGGAGTCGGACAATCGTTGCTATATCGAGGCGCTTGGCCGCGTGCTTGCCCATGAGCTGACACGTTTGAATTACGGGAAGCCACGCAAAGGCGCGGTGCGCGGTGGTCTTGCCGCTTGGCAGCAGCGCATCGTCGCCTGCCATATCGAGGATCACCTGGCCGAGCCAATACCGCTTGCAACTCTTGCAGAGCTAGTTGGGTTGAGCACCTACCATTTCTGCCGCGCCTTCAAACAATCCTTCGGCATACCACCGCACCGCTACCATACGAGCCGGCGTATCGAACGTGCCAAGGCTCTTCTCACGAAACCCGCGCCGTCGGTGACCAGCATTGGATTGACTCTTGGCTTCAGTGACACGAGCTCGTTCACCGCAACCTTTCGCAAGGCAACCGGGCTCACGCCGACCGCTTATCACCGAAGCCTCGCATAGCGCTCGGCAAATCCGCTAATCGGGGCAAAGACTCGGCAGGCCCTGAAATCAGATTTCGAACCTGCCGTTCTGCTTGAGAGCTTTGAGATCGTCCACCTGCACGCCCAGAGCGGACAACGGAGCAAGGCTGATGAGACGAAGAGTTGCAATTCTTGCAATCGCGATTGTCACAATCCTCGTGGTGGCTGGTGTCGTCCTAACCGAAGGGGGCGCGCGAGATACGGCAAGCACGCCGCCGCCAGCACCCCCGGCCGTACCGGTCGTCGCCAGCACCGTTACCAGTGGCGATGTGCCAATCTATCTGCGCGGGATCGGAACGGTCATCGCCTATAACACCGTCGTCGTTCGCAGCCAGATTCAGGGTCAAATCACAAAGATTACCTTCACCGAGGGACAGACCGTAAAAGCCGGCGACACGCTCGCCGAAATCGACCCGCGACCCTATCAGGCTCAACTCGACCAGATGATGGCCACCCGCGATCGCGATCAGGCCCAACTTACAAACTCACAAGCTAATCTCGACCGATACAATCAATTGCTGGCCAAAGGCGACGCAACGGTACAGTTGGCGGACACCCAAAAAGCGCAAGTCATCCAACTGCAAAGCGCCATGAAATCCGACGAGGCGCTCATCGAAGCTGCGAAAGTGCAGCTTGAATACACGAAGCTCGCCTCCCCGATTGCCGGGGTCACCGGTGTGCGGCAGGTCGATATGGGCAACATCATCCACCCGACGGATCCGAACGGTCTCGTAGTGGTCACCCAGATCGAGCCGATCTCGGTGATCTTCACGCTGCCCGAGGCAGACCTGCCAGAGATTCAACAGCAGATGGCCAAGGGACCACTTACGGTCCTCGCCTACAGCCACGACGACAAGGTCCGACTCGATGAGGGCAAACTCACCTTGGTGAACAACGAGATCTTGCAAACGACTGGCACGGTCCAGCTGAAGGCCGATTTTCCCAATACGGCGCACACGCTGTGGCCGGGCGAACTCATCAATGTCAGGCTGCTGCTTGAGACCAAGCGTAACGCGCTCAGCATCGCGTCGTCGGCAGTGCAGCAGGGACCCAAGGGACCTTATGTTTATGTGATCGGACCTGACAGGACGGTGCAGATGCGCCCAGTTACCGTGGCACAGATCAGCGAGGGACAAGCGCTGATCGATTCCGGCCTCAAACCCGACGCGAAAGTCGTGCTCGAGGGGCAGTACCGCCTCCAGCCTGGCAGTCTTGTGGAGGAGCTGCACGGCAAAGCTGCCCAGGAGGCCGATCTGCAAAGCTCAGTCGAAGAGGCCATCCCGTGAACCTCTCGGCCCCCTTCATCCGTCGACCGATAGCCACTGTGTTGCTCATGGTCGGCCTGCTGCTCTGCGGCCTCACCGCCTACCGGCTGCTGCCGGTCTCCGCCTTGCCGAATGTCAACTATCCGACGATCGCCGTGACGGCGCAATTGCCCGGCGCCGATCCGCAGACCATGGCGTCATCGGTGGCCACGCCGCTCGAGCAGCAGTTCAGCCAAATTCCAGGCGTTACCCAGCTCATCTCAACGAGCGCGCTTGGCATCACCCAGCTTACGGTTCAGTTTGAATTGAGCCGCGACGTTGATAGCGCGGCCGAGGACGTTCTGGCGGCAATCAATGCAGCGAGTCCTTTTTTGCCCGTCGGTATCCCCTATCCGCCGACCATCCGCAAGGTGAATCCGGCTGACACGCCGATCCTTGTCCTCGCGCTAACCTCCGATTCGCTCCCGCTGACCACCGTTGATGCCTTCGCCGAAAGCATTCTCGTGCCGAAGCTCTCGCAGATCTCAGGCGTCGGGCTGATCGGCATCGGCGGACAGCAAAAACCGGCGATTCGTGTCCAAGTCGACCCGCAGGCGCTGGCTAACCGCGGTATCGGCCTTGAAGACGTCCGCAATGTGCTCGGACAGGCCAATGTCGATCTTCCCAAAGGAACGCTCAACGGCCCTCAGCAAAGTTACACGCTCAACACCAACGACCAGCTGTTGAAGCCTGACGCCTACAACAATCTCATCGTTGCCTACCGCAATGGCTCACCCGTGCGCATCAGCGACGTGGGCCGGGCCATCGAGGGACCTGAAAACGACCTGATCGCCGGCTGGTACAACAAACAGCGCGCCATCATCCTCTCTGTTCAGCGCGAACCCGGCGCCAATGTGATCGAGACGGTCGATCGCATCCAGGCGCTGCTGCCGCAGCTCGAAGCTTCGATTCCACCATCGATCAAACTCAACGCTGTTTCGGACCGCACCCAGACCATCCGCGCATCGGTCACCGACGTGCAATTCACCCTGATGTTGACGATTACCCTCGTGGTGATGGTCATCTTCCTGTTCCTACGTAACTTTTGGGCGACCGTCATACCCGCGATCACCATTCCCCTTTCCCTTATCGGCACCTTCGCGGTGCTGTATGAGTTGAATTACAGCCTCGACAACCTGTCACTTATGGCTCTCTCCATTGCGGTCGGGTTTGTGGTCGACGACGCTGTAGTCGTGATCGAGAATACAGTCCGCCACCTCGAGAATGGACTGAGCCCCATGGAGGCCGCGCTCAAGGGCGCGGGTGAGATCGGCTTTACCATCGTTTCCATAACGCTGTCGCTGATTGCGGTGTTCATCCCGCTCTTCCTGATGGGCGGGTATTTCGGCAAGCTGTTCCAGGAATTCGCCGTCGCGGTCAGCGTTGCGCTCGTTCTCTCTCTGGTGATCTCGCTCACGCTGACGCCGATGCTGTGTTCGCGCCTGCTCAAGAGCGATACCGGCAGGCGGCACGGATGGCTCTATCGGTTGGTCGAGCGAGGCTTCGACGGCCTGGTCGGAGCCTACGAGCGCGGCCTAAAGGTTGCCTTGCGGCACCGTTTCGTCACTTTGCTCATCATGCTGGGAACCATCGGGGTCACCGGCTACCTCTATGTCGTCATTCCCAAGGGGTTCTTTCCACAACAGGATACGGGATTAATCATCGGCCTGGCTGAGGGCGCGCAAGATATTTCCTACCCGGCGATGGCCAACCGCATGCAGGCATTGCTCGAGGTGGCGTCGAAAGACCCGGCTGTCGAATCGCTCGGTGCCAGCATGGGTCCGGGTGGGGCGACGGCTACGCTGAATCAGGGACGCGTCTTCATTGCGCTGAAGCCGCAAAACGAGCGCAACGCCAGCATCGATCAGGTCATCAACCGCTTGCAGACGGCGCTCGCCAAAGTGCAAGGCATCACGCTTTATATGCAGGCCGCCCAGGACATCACCGTCGGCGGAAGAGTCTCCAAGACCCAATACCAGTACACGTTGACCGATGCCGACCAGAATGAGCTCAATCATTGGTCGGCGCTCTTTCTCGACAAACTAAAAAGCCTGCCAGAAATTACCGATGTCACCTCGGATCAGGAGAATGGCGGGCCGCGCCTTAACGCCACGGTAAATCGCGATATTGCCTCGAGCTTCGGGATTTTGCCCTCAACTGTGGACAATACCCTCGGCGATGCCTTCGGCCAGCGCATCGTGTCGACGATCTTCAGCCCCCTCAATCAGTACCATGTCGTTCTCGAGGTCGATCCGCGCTTCCAGTCCGGCCCGGAAGCACTCAACAACATTTATGTAAATTCTTCCGCCGCACAGGAGGTGCCGCTAAGCACCCTCGTAGACAGCACCATCACGGGGGCGCCAATCGTGATCAACCACCAGGGCCTGTTCCCGGCGACGACCATATCCTTCAATCTGAAAGCCGGAGTCGCTCTTGGCGATGCGGTCGACGCCATCAGAAAAATCGAGCAGCAAAGCGGCAAGCCTCAGTCGCTCGTCACCGCCTTCCAAGGCAACGCCAATGCGTTTCTTTCGTCGCTCGCGGGTGAACCGATTCTCATCGCCGCCGCACTCGTGACCATCTACATCATTCTTGGTGTGCTTTATGAGAGCACGATCCATCCGATCACAATCTTGTCGACGCTTCCCTCGGCCGGCATCGGCGCCTTGCTCATGCTGATGGCGGTGCATCTCGATCTTAGCGTGATCGCAATGCTCGGCATTCTGCTCCTCATTGGCATCGTGAAGAAGAACGGCATCCTGATGGTCGATTTCGCGCTTCAACTTGAGCGCAACGAAGGGCGAAGCCGCGAAGAAGCGATCTATCAAGCGAGCGTGCTACGCTTCCGGCCCATTCTCATGACGACCATGGCGGCGTTGCTCGGAGCGGTTCCCTTGATGCTGGGTACCGGCGCCGGATCGGAAATACGACAGCCGCTTGGCTATGCGATTGTAGGAGGCCTGCTTCTTTCACAGATTCTGACCCTGTTCACGACCCCGGTGGTCTATCTTTATCTTGATCGCTTAGGCAGCTTGGTGCGGCGCGAACGCTCCGCTGTGGCAAACCCAGTTTCGGCTCCGACCAGCGCTTGAGGGCCCCTAGGACAAGTCGCGGTGGCGTAGTGATCGATTACTCGCCCGGTGGGTGGCGGGTATTCCCGACCCTGCTAATTCCCCTTCCTGAGGGCTCAATAATCGGACCTGTCGCTCGTCCACCTGAGCATTTCAATGCAAAGGAGAGCTAACGTCGGCAATTTTGATCAAGCTCCACTGGCGCGCTCTTCCTATTTGTCTTGTTGTGAATGAGCGCAAGCAGCTGCTTGGCGCCTACTTTGGAGAACATACACATGAGCAAACTTCTTTTCGTTATTGCTGTAACTACGCTCCTTTCAACGCCTGCCCTGGCAAATCCCGACACAGAATTGGCCCTTAACCCTTCGGTTCAATCTCACCCAGAATTAGGTGGGAAGGGGACCACGCCACGGATCAGGGTCAGCCAAACTAGCCAACCTCACCGGGAACCGTGCCCCTTCTGGCGGCGGACCGATAACTGCGCGGATTTGGAATAACTTCTGCGGACGCTTCCAATCATTTTTCGCGTTATCGCTCGAAAATAGCTTTCCCATGCCACGCATTCCGTCGCGATGATTCGCGCTTAAGATCAGAATGCGCGATCTGGCTCGGAGGCGCAAATCCGGGAATGGGAACTTCACCCTAATTCTGCGTCGGACGGCCCATTGATTTCTGGCTGGGCCACCTACATGCCAAGCCAAAGTGCGTAGCTACTGGGGTGCCTATCTCCCACAAACAGCCACACCGCCGACGCGCACGCACCAACAACCGCAGCCACCGCAGCCGCCACAACCGCCCCACCGCCAACCGCCGCAGCCGCCGCAGCCTCCGCAGCCGCAGCCGTGCCAGCCACAGCCGTGGTGGCACCCATGGGAGCCACAGCCGTGATGACACCCTCCGCAGCCGCGGTGGCAACCGCGACCGCCGCAGCCATGGCAGCCGTGACAGCCGTGACGGACCAGCTCTACGCTTGAGCCGGAAGACCCTCCTAAATCTTCTTTGTCAAAGACATAGAACGTCGCCAAGCTAACGTCCGCGATTTCTTCCTCATCAAGGAAGACTTGATTGCGATCTCCGTTGCCTGAAGTAGGCAAGTTTACTGCTGGTCCACCAGGGACGGCCGACGCGGTGCCCGCCAGCGACAATGACAATCCAGCGGCCCCTAATACTGGTAGGGCCTTGCTCCGACGCTTTCGTTTTGAAGTTTGCTTCGCTTGGGGCATCGTCACCTCCTTTCCCCCACCCGCGGATGCTCAACAGGTGGGCCGCTTTTGAGAGCGACAGCCGCCATCTTTATACCGGGGTGATAACGTCGTTGCGAAGCCATTTGTTCAAACTGCCTCGCGTGTGACGACATCACAGGCACGGTTGGCAGTGCTCAAACAGGTTATAAAGGCGAAGGGACGCGGCAGGGTGCGTGATTCAGTGCGGAGGCGAATGGGGAAGCCTGCGAAAGAGGAGGTGGAGGCAACACCTAGAGCTGCACGAGCAAGGCCAAGTCCGCGCCGGACCGCGCTTTAGTGCATCGCTTGGTGGTGGAAGAAACGGCCTCAGGAGGCTAGTCCCGAAGCCGTTCAGGAGAGCGAATGTGCCTGAAGCAACCACCCGCAAAGCTCAGTTTAGCGGCAAATTGGGCCACTGCTCTAAACTCGGAAAGACGTCGGTTGTACATTTTGACGCAACCCGGCACTGCGTGGCGGCGCACACTCTCTAGCACTTCAAACGAGAAGCCCGGCGCTATTGGAGGAAACACCGGGCTTCAGGGGTGATGAGTCTGCGCGGCAGCGCTCTGCGGGGGGCGGGTGGTGAAATGCACTGTCACGCTACCGTCCAACCAAACCCGTTTTAAAAAGTTTCCGCGACAAATTGGCAAGTACCGCAAAGCGGCACGAAATCGTTCCCGCCGCACGGCGCATTGAAATCATCGGAAGATGATATGCTTCAAATCTGCTGGAAGAAGATGCCCCGCAGATAGTCGCACCATAACTGCAAAGAGCACGACTAATGCGACAAGAATAGCTATCTCTTTAAATTCCACATCGCATCTTATCAGCCCCGCAAGCGGTGGCAGCTCGTACCACGCTCGACTTTTGACCCACACGACCAAGCCCGGGGGTGGCCGTTCGCACTGGGCAAGAGCGCGCTACTCATCCTTTGAGGTTATTTTTCAGTGGCGCTTTACGCCCTCCTGTGCCTCTTTAAATCAGGGATCGATTTCGACTGCCGCCTCAAAGTCCGCCAGAGCCTTATCACGCGCTGTGAGCGACGGGGACGCAGGTGGAAAAAAGTGTCTACTAAAGTTTAGGTCGCTCAGACCAATTGTGGTCATCGATCCCACCCTATGTACGATAGCGGTTTTACTCGGCTGGGACCTATCTTCTAGTCAACGACGCCGCGCCTACTTTGGAGGACATACACATGAGCAAACTTCTTCTCGTTATCGCCGTAACTACGCTCCTTTCAACGCCTGCCCTGGCAAACCGCGACACAGAATTGGCCCTTAACGCTTCGGTTCAATCTCACGCAGAATTAGGTGGAAGGGGGACCGCCCCACGGATCAGGGTTAGCCAAACTAGCCAACCACATCGGGAACCGTGCCCCTTCTGGCGGCGGACCGATAACTGCGCGGATTTGGAATAACTTCTGCGGACGGTTCCAATCATTTTTCGCGTGCTATCACGCGAAAATAGCAGCGGGGGTGTGCGTCAACCGATACAGGAGACTTGTCGCACTTGAACCAGACCATAATCGGCGCAGCACATGCCTCGTGCGGTCAGGTATAGTTGTTGTGTCCTCGCGGTCGATCGATAGCTTGGAGAGGTTATGCGACATATCTGGCAACTCTTCTTTATGTTTGTTCGTGATGGCGGCAGGCACCGTCGGCGGGCTTGCTCAGGGAAAAGCACAGGAAGGGCCCAAGGATATATTGCCGCGCAAATCCTCAGCCAGGGTTTTGCCTGCGAGATAGGCCTCCAGCCCGAGCAGGCGTGCTTTGCAACCGAAGAAAGAGAGAGCAATGTCGAGTAAGGCCACGAGGAAAGTTGACATTGAGCCCTACCGCGGGCCGGTTGGTGGATGGGGATCGGTAAAGGGTGTTACGGAGATCCTTCTACGCGAGGCCATTCCGCTGAAGGGATCGCTCGCGCTCTGGAGACAGAATAAGCCGCAGGGCTTTGCTTGCGTCAGCTGTTCCTACGGCCGTCCTCAGCATCTCAGTCACTTCGAATTCTGCGAGAACGGTGCGAAGGCGACGGCATGGGAGATAACCGACAAGAGGTGTCCGCCGGAGTTCTTTGCCACGCACACCGTGACCGAGCTCGAGAGCTGGTCCGACCTTGAGCTGGAGGAGGTCGGCAGACTGACCGCACCAATGCGCTGGGATTCGGCGATAGACAAATACCTGCAGATTCCCTGGACCGAAGCCTTTGCCGGCATTGCAGCCGAGTTGAAGGCCCTTGCCCCAAAATCGGTCGTCTTCTATGCCTCGGGCCGCGCGTCACTCGAAGCGTCCTACATGTATCAACTTCTCGCCCGCATGTACGGCAACAATAACTTGCCCGACAGCTCCAACATGTGCCACGAGAGCACGTCGGTCGCTCTGCCGCAGACGATCGGAGTGCCGGTCGGCACGGTGAAAATCGAGGATTTCCCGCACTCCGACTGCGTGATGTTTTTCGGCCAGAACGTCGGGGTCAACAGCCCGCGCATGCTGCACCAGTTGCAGGAAGTCCGTGAGCGCGGCGTGCCGATTATCACGTTCAATCCACTACGCGAGCGTGGCCTCGAGAGCTTTACCAACCCGCAGTCGCCGATCGAGATGCTGACGCTGTCGGAGACGCAGATCAGCACCCAATACCACCAGCTCCACCCAGGTGGCGATCTCGCCGTGCTCGTCGGCATGTCGAAAGCCTTACTCGCCATGGACGAAGAGGCCAAGGCCGCTGGCACTGAACGCGTCATCGATGTGGATTTCATCGAGCAAGACACGAGCGGCTTCGACACCTTCGTGACGAGCATGGAGCACTTTCAATGGCCGGAGATCGAAGCGTGCTCGGGCTTGAGCCGTTCGGCCATAGAATCGGCAGCAGGTGTCTACCGCAACGCCAAGGCCGTTATCGCCTGTTATGGCATGGGCCTCACGCAACACCGTTCCGGTGTTCTCGCGATCCAGATGCTGAGCAATTTGCTGCTCATGCGCGGCAACATTGGCAAGCCCGGAGCGGGCATTTTTCCTGTACGCGGTCATTCAAATGTTCAGGGTCAGCGGACCGTCGGGATTACCGAAAAGCCTGATCTCGTCCCCCTCGATCGCATCGCTCAACAGTACGGCTTCGACCCGCCGCGCGAGCGCGGTCTCGACACGGTGGGGACTTGCGAGGCCGTGCGCTCAGGCAGCGTGAAGGCCTTCATAGGGCTCGGCGGCAATTTCATCCGAGCCGTTCCCGAGACCGACCTCATGGAGCGCGCCTGGCGGCAGCTAAGGCTGACGGTTCAGATCGCCACCAAGCTCAATCGCGGCGCACTCATCCATGGCGGGGCGGCCTATCTGCTGCCCTGCCTCGGCCGCATCGAAATCGACCGCCAGGCAACGGGCGTGCAGTTCGTCACGGTGGAGGATACGACGGGGCGCTTTCATGCGTCGCACGGCCGGGCCGAGCCGGCGGGCGAGAACATCTTGTCGGAACCGAAGATCGTCGCCGAGTTGGCAAAGGCGGTCCTGGCGTCGAACCCGAAGGTCGACTGGGACGCGTGGAGCGGCAATTACGCCCTCGTGCGAGATGCCATCGCAGAGACTTATCCGGCGATCTTCAAAAACTTCAACGAGCGCATCAAAAATCCGGCCGGG
>Ga0068863_100000982_pt1 | contig 28640 bp, 22 predicted proteins | sample KBSSwiS62_FD_66596 | JGI IMG/M metagenome (GOLD analysis project Ga0068863, IMG submission 66596) | Switchgrass rhizosphere microbial communities from Kellogg Biological Station, Michigan, USA - KBS Switchgrass S6-2 | ecosystem: Host-associated > Plants > Roots > Rhizosphere > Soil ... | reverse complement strand
GTCGTGGGCGGCCGCGCCGGCGTCGCCCCGCCCCGCGTCCGCCAACCCGGCGGCCCGGCCGCCTGCCCAACCCACGGGCCCTGGACCGGTCGGCGCGGCCGGCCGCCCCGGCCCCAGCCGCCCCGGCTCACCCGCCCCGAGCCGCCCGGGCCCGTCCGCTGCGAGCCCCGGGGGCCAGCAGGCCGCTGCCCGGCCCGGCTCGCCGGCCGGCGCCTCAGGTACCCAGGCCCGGCCCGGCGTGGCGCCCGCTGACGATCGTGGCGGCGCGGCGGCCGGTACTGATCGCGGTGGCGCGGCTCCGACGGCTCGCCCGGGCGGGGCGGCCCGGCCCGGGACGCCGGGCGAAGGTTCGGCACCCGGCTCCGCGGCCAAGGACGCGGCGCGAGGGCCCCAGACTTCCCAGCCCGGCCGCACGGTGTCCGGGCTCTCGGCGTCCGCTCCTTCGATGTCCCCGGGCCAGTCCAGTGGTCCGGGGCAGAGCCGTCCGGCCAGGGACCCGTCGGCGACCCAGCGCGGGCCGGCTGTCGCGGGACCATCTCGCCCGGAGCAGACGTCGCCCGCCGCCCCGGCCCGACCAGGTTCGGCTCCGGCGTTCCCGGCACTGCACCGCCCCGCGCCCGGGTCCCCCCCTGGCAAGACGCCGGCGGGGAACCCGCCCTCCACGACGGGTTCCGCGTCGCCGCCGGCGGCGCCGGCCACGCGCCCCGCTCCGAGTCCGGGGCCGGCGGGTTCGGGGAAAGCTGGCCAGGCCCAGCCCGGGTCGCCGGCCGGCCGCGGCGCGGCGGCGACGCCTGGAGCGGGGGCAACACCCGGAGCGGGGGCGACGCCCACCGGGGCCGGGTCGCGAGCCCGCCCCTCGCAGCCCGGCTCGACCAGCCACCGGGGCCAGCCTGGCAACGGTGGCCAGGCCAGCGGCTTCGGTAGCTCCGGCCAGATCGATGACCCCAGGCCCGCCGGCCAGCCCGGGGGCCCGAGCGCGGCGGCGACGCCAGGAGCGCGGGCCGCCGGCACGTCGCAGGCTGACTCCGCCAGCTGGTTCGGTCGCTCCGGGGCGTCCGGCGCCGCCGGTCCGACGGCCGCCCCCGCTGCGCAGGCTGGGCGTCCGGCGTCCGCCGGGCTCGCGGGACGCCACGGGGGCGAGACCGCGGGGGACCGGCGGACCGACGCCGTCCGCCCGCGTCCGGCCGGCTCGGGCCTCGCCGTCTCGCCGCCCTCCGGGACGCCGCCGCGCCCGCCGGCATCGGAGGGCACGCCGTCGGCCACGAGTACCTCGGCCGCAGCTCAGCCGGCGGCCCCGGGCCAGCCGGCGGCCCCGGGCCAGCCGGCGGCCCCCGGACAGCTGGCGGCGGGGCGACCGGCGGGTGGGCCAGCCGCCGCGCCGGCGCCCGAGCCGGCTCGTACGCCGGGCGCGCCGGCCGAGCCGACGACGCTCTGGGTCTCGCTGCGGCGCGCGTCAGTGTGGCCGCCCACGGCCGCCGCGACCTCCCCGCCGACCGCGCCGGCGCGGCGGAGCACGGCTGGCGGGGCCGAGCCGACGATTCGACAGCCGTCCGTCACCTCCCACGGCCCGGCCAGCGGACCGGACGATTCGACTGGGGAGAACACGACCGCGCTGTCCCTGCTCGGCCCGCGGCCCGGCCCGCGGCCAGGGATCGAGCGGACTGCCCAGGCCAGCGCGGCCTACGCCTCGCGGGCCGCGGACTGGCCAGGTCACGGGCCGATGGGCCACCAGGAAAGCGGGGATGACAACCCGGCCGACGACGCCGACGAGCAGGACGGGCCAACGGACGGCGACGGCCCGGAGCGGACGGCGACGCCGTCCGGGGCCGCGTCGTCCGAGGCCGCGCCGGCCGCCGCCCTGCCGGTGCCCAGGGACCCGCCCGGTGGCGAGGACGGGCCGGGTTCGGGCGTCCGGCCGCCGCGCCGGGCGCTGCCGTCGCTCCTGCTGACCGGTTCCGGTCTGGTGGTCGTGGTCGCTGCGACGATGCGCTGGAGCACGCTGGCGACCAGCGATGAACGGCGGACCTTCACCGGGCTGACCCTCGGCGACGGCCGGGTGACGCTGCTGCTCGGCCTCGCGCTGGCGCTGCTCGGGCTCGCGCGGCTGGCGCGGCGGCGGCTCGCGCCGGGGGACAGGCTGCTCGGCCCCGTGCTGGCCGGCCTCGTCGTCGTGCTCACCGGTTCGGACCTACTGGCCGGGCCACCGACCCTGGCGACCTTCCGTGGCATCTCCGCGGACCAGATCGCCGTGCGGCCGGAGGCCGGGCTGTACCTCTCGCTCGCCGCCGGCGCGGTCGCGCTGCTGGCCGCGTTCGCGCTTGCCAGGGGCGAGGCCGCCGGGCGGGCGGACCGCGCGGCACGGCCGGCGGATGGCGGCGACCGGCGCGAGCCTGGCCGCGGCGGCCATCGTGCCGGTCACCTTCCGTAGCCGCGGCCTGCCGCCATCGGAACCCCGGGTGTCGCGGTGGTCGACAGGCATCGGTCGGTCACAGGTGGTAACAACGCCCCGTGGTCGAGCATCGAGAGGAGCCAGCCCCCACCGGGCCCGACCGTGCGTCGGCCGCGCCCGCGCCACCAGCACCGCCTCCCGGCGGCAGGGGGTGGGGTGGGGAGTCGGACCGGCGGATGGAGGCGAGCAGAGCGGCTTGGCGGGCCGCCGCGGCCGCCACGGCCGACCCGCGCTGGGCGCCGCCCGGCCCGGACGCGCCGCTGATCGCTGACGGCACCGACGGCCTTGTGGCCGGCGATCAGTTGACCGACGTCGCCGCGGAGCCGCCGGCCGACGCCCGCGAGCCGTTCCGCCGCCCGGTGCTGCCGGCGGCGCTGGCCGCCGCGGCCGCCGGGCTCACGATGGCCTCGTCGACGATGACCTGGGCGACTGTCCGGGCATTCGGACTGGTCGAGTACTCGGTCACCGGGATGGACGACGCGCAGCACGGCCGGCTGACCTTCGCCCTCGGCACCCTCGTCGGCCTCGCGGCCGTGGGGCTGGCCACCGTGCGGCGCGCGACCGCGAGCCGGCTGTTCGCCGGTGTCGCCGGGATCACCGGACTCGTCCTCGCGCTGGTAGCGCTTGTCGACATCGGCTACCTGCGCGGCGGTGGGCTGTTCGCCGGATCGGGCCTCGAGGCGACGACAGCCATCGACCCCGGGCTGTGGCTGGTCCTGCTCGGTGGCCTGCTGGCCATGGCGGCTGCGCTGCTCGCCCGGCCGCGCCGGGACCGGGCGCATCCGCCGTGGGGGCGGGCCGGACACCCGGCCGGCTGGCAGCCCGACCCCGCCGGCACCGTGACCTCCACGGGGCCGCAGGCATGGGCACGCGCCACCGCCGAGCCGCCGACGGCTCCCGAGCGCCGCGGGCCGCTGGCGGGCGCCGAGGGGGTCGGACCGCTGCCGGAACCCGAGCGCGACACCGGCCCGCTGCCGCCTGACCCCCGGCCGGGGGACGCGGACGCGGGACTAATGGGCTCATGACCGAACCACCCTGTTCCGGCAGAATCGGTCACAGCCAGCCGGGTTGGGGAGACTGGAGCCTTCTTGGGGGAGGAGGTTCGGGTCGCCGGTTGGCGGGCGCCCAGGTCGTACGCGGGGTACACCTGGCGCTATCCCGGCGGATGCCGGCAGCCCGCGAGCCTGCCGGCATCTGCCCAGGAGACCGCGTCGATTCCACGAGGTTCGTTGGCGCGACGTTGGCGCGGCGGTGTTCTGGGCACCCGCGCCTTCTGGCGCGCGGAAACGCCGGGAGACCGGTCAGGTGGACGGCTCGGCCGCGCCGGACGGGTCGATGAGGCCGTCCTCCATCGCTCTTCGCAGCAGGTCGATCTTGCTAGCGGCGGTGCGCCCGGCTTCCCGGTATTTCTTGCGGACGCGGTCGATGTACTGCTTGGCGGTCTCCGGAGCGATGCCCATCCGGCCCGCCACCGCCCTCATCGACAGCCCGGCCGCGTAGAGCTGGAGCGCCTGTTTCTCCTGCGGTGACAGCGCGGGCCGGTCCGGCGCGTCGTCGGTGAGCAGGAGGAATGCCAGCGGTGGCGAGATCCAGCCCGTGCCGTCGGCGGTTCGTCGGATGGCCTCCGCGACATCCTCGAGCTGGTCGGTCTTGGACACGAACGCGGCGGCGCCTGCCCTGATCGCGGCACGGACCGTCACCGGGTCGGCGGCCGCGCTGTAGACGGCCACCGCCAGGCCCAGCTCGATGAGTCGGCGGATCGTGTCCGGCGGGCTGCTGCCGTCGCCGAGCCCGAGGTCCAGGAGAACGACGTCGGCCGCACGCCCCGGGCCGGCCAGCAGCTCCGCGACCGACGCGGCGGTCGCCGTCACCTCGATGCCGGGCAGCTGGCGCAACGCGGCCGCGAGGCCCGTCAGCACGATCGGATGGTCGTCCACCGCCGCGACCGTCACCGTCGGCGGCGCTGGTGGGCTCTCGCCTTCGTCGGCGTGTTCGGGCGGGAAGTCTTCGGCTGGATGGACATGACCGCGCGGGGAGCGGTCGCCGGCCGGGAGGCCGGAGGATGGGTCAGGGGATGACACGGGACCATTTCAGCAGACCTGTCGGCCCCGAACGTGCCCGTCCTGGTGGTCCAGAAGGTGTAGCCCGCCAGTTGGGAACGGGCGCCGTGCGCCAGCCCGGCCGAGTGGCGACGAGCCGGGGACGCGGTGCGTCCCCGGGACCGTGAACGCTCGACGGCGCCGGCCGGACGCCGGTTGGCTAGCCTGGCGGTATGGGTGACCCTTCAGCGAACCTGTCGGATCCGCGCGGCCGTCCGGACAGGTTGTACTTTCGCCAGCTGCTGTCCGGCCGGGACTTCGCCGTCGGTGACCCCATCGCCAGGCAGATGGTCAACTTCTGTTACCTGATCGGTGACCGGGAGACCGGCGAGGCCGTCATCGTCGACCCGGCCTACGCGGCCGACGACCTGCTCGCGCTGCTCGCCGCCGACGGGATGCGGCTGGTTGGCATGCTGGCCACCCACCATCACCCGGACCATGTCGGCGGGACGATGATGGGCTTCTCGCTGGCCGGCATCCGGGACGTGCTGGCCAGGGTGCAGGCGCCGGTACACGTCAACAAGAACGAGGCCGAGTACGTCCGCCGGGTCACCGAGGTGTCCTCGGCCGACCTCGTCGAGCACGACCACGACGACACCGTCCACGTCGGCGCGATCCCCATCCGGCTGCTGCACACTCCCGGGCACACCCCGGGCAGCCAGTGCTTCCTGGTGGACAACCGGCTCGTCGCGGGCGACACCCTGTTCCTCGACGGGTGCGGACGGACCGACTTCCCGGGCGGCAGCCCGGCCGAGATGTACGACAGCCTGCAGCGGCTGGCCGCGCTGCCCGACAACCCGGTCGTCTACCCCGGGCACTTCTACTCGCCGCCGCGCGACAGCGCCTCCATGGCGGAGGTGACCGCGACGAACATGGTCTACCGCCCGCGCGGCCGCGAGCAGTGGCTGCACTACTTCGGCGGCTGACCGTCCCGGACCGCGCGTTCAGGGCGGCCTCGGCTTCGCCCGCCTCGTCGTGCCGGGCCCGCGGCGGAAATACGGTTCGGCCCTGGGGAGTTGCCGGCCGGCAGGCGCCTTCCGGCGCGGAAGGAGAACCGGAGGATGAGCGACGGACCCGTGACCAGGGCGGTGCGGCTGGTGGCCCCGGGGGAGGCGCCGCGGCTGGACGAGAAGGTCACGCTGCCCGAGCCCGGCCCCGACGAGGTGCTCGTGGAGCTCGACCACGCTGGCGTCAACCCGCTGGACACCTACGCCGCCGCGGGGACCGTGGGTGACCTGAGCCGGCTGCCGCGCACCCTCGGCGTCGAGGGGACCGGGCTGCTGGCCGGCACCGCCACCCGGGTGGTCGTCACCGGCGCCGGGGTCGGACTCGTCCGGGACGGCACCTGGGCGGGCGCGGTCGTCGCCCCGCGCGCCGCCGTCGTCGAGCTGCCCGCGGGCGTCGACCCGGCGCAGGCCGGGACGCTCGGTGTCGCCGCCGTCACCGCCTACGAGACGCTGCACGTGCTTGGCGAGGTGCGGCCGGACGACCGGGTGCTCGTGCTCGGTGCCGCCGGCGGCGTGGGCGCGGTGGCCGTCCAGCTGGCGAAACTCGCCGGGGCCGCCGTCGTCGGCCAGGTCGGCTCCCCGGCCAAGCGGGACGCCCTGACCGCGCTCGGGGCCGGAGGGCTCGGGGCAGACCAGGTCGTCGTCGCGGACGCGGAGGGGCTGGCCGCCGCGGTCGGCGACTTCCAGCCGACGCTGGTGATCGACCCGCTCGGCGGCGGCTTCACCCCGGCGGTGGTCGAGTCCGCCGCGGACGGCGCTCGGATCGTGTTGCTCGGCGTCTCGGCCGGCCAGGATCTCCCGTTGCCGGGCCGGAAGTTCTACCGCAAGGGCCTGCGCCTGCTGGGCTACGCGGGCTTGACCGGCACCGCGGCCCGCCGCGCCACCGCCCTGAAGGCCCTCGCCGCCGAGCTCGTCGCTGGGCGGCTGCGGATCCCCGTCGACGAGGTCGTCCCGCTGGACCAGTACGCCGCCGTGGCCGGCCGCCTGCGCGAGCGCTCGATCGTCGGCAAGGTCGTCCTTGCCACGCAGGAGTAGCCGGGACGGGAGCGCGGGCGGCGCGGGGGACCAGCCCGTGGACGTAACGCCGCGAGTGGGCCAGAACACTGCGAACCGGGCGTGTCCCGGTGGCCCCCGCCCGGTCGAGTCGGGCAGTCTCATGGGCATGGCCGAACCTGCCCGTGGTGGCATGGCCGACGCTGCCCAGGGCGACAGAGCCGGACCTGCACGTGGTGACAGGGCCGAACCTGCCCGAGCAGCCGGGGCGCTGCCGGCCCGGCCAGACGGCTTCCCCGGCGTGCCCGGGCCGGCGCCGGACGAGTGGCGCGGGCGGGCCAGGGCCGGGATGGTCGCGCCGCCCGGGCCGGAGATGGACTTCGTCACCGGACGGGTCGTGCGCCCAGGGCTGCCCAGGGGCGGCTCGCCTCCGCCGCGGGTCGCGATGATCGGTGTGGGGGCCGTCGGCGGGTTCTTCGCCGCCCGCGCCGCCGCCGCGGGCGCCGAGGTGTGGCTGTGCGCGCGGCGGCCGTTCGACCGGCTGCGGCTGCTGTCCACCGGGCCGGACGGCGGCGACGTGGAGACCGAGGTGCCCGCCGAGGTGGTCATCGACCCGGCCAGGCTGCCTGCCAACGGGTTCGACTGGGTGCTGCTGGCCACGAAGGCCCACCAGATCCCCGCGGCCGCCCACTGGCTCACGGCGACGGTCGGCCCGGGGACGGCCGTCGCCGTCCTGCAGAACGGGGTCCGGCACGCCGAGCGCGTCGCCGCGTTCGCCCCCGCCGAGCAGGTGCTGCCCGCCGTCGTCTACATCAACGCCGAGGTCGAAGGCCCCGGGTTGATCCGGCATCGGGCCGGCGGGGTCCTGCAGGTGCCGGACGTGCTGCTGGCCGAACGGCTCGCCGACCGCGTGCTGACCGCCGGCGAGGTCCGGCTGACCGAGGACTTCGCCACCGCCGCGTGGACGAAGCTGTGCGTCAACAGCGCAGCGAACACGATCACGGCGCTGACCGGCCGGCGCCTGGAGGTGCTGCGCCGCGACGACATCGCCCAGCTGGCCCTGGCGATCATGGCCGAGGTCGCGGCCGTGGCGCGCGCCGATGGCGCCGACGTCCCCGACGGGCTGCCCGAGTTCACGGTGCGCCGGCTGCGCGGGCAGCCGCCCGGCGCCGGCACGTCGATGCTCTACGACCGGCTCGCCGGGCGCCGCCTGGAGCATGAGGCGCTGCTCGGTGCCGTCGTCCGGATCGGCGCCGAGCACGAGGTCGCGACCCCGACCTGCGCGGCCGTCCTGCCACTGCTCGCGGCGATCAGCGAGGCCGCGCTGGCTCCCGCCCCGCCGCCCGCCCGCGTCTGAGGGCGCGGCCCGTCCGTCGGCTGGCGGGCCTCAGGCCGCCGGCCCGGCCTGCGGCTCTCCGACCAGCTTGGCGACGATGTACTCGGCGATCGCCAGCGACGCGGTCGCCCCAGGCGACGGCGCGTTGCGGACGTGCAGGACGCGGCCGCTGTGGGCGAGCACGAAGTCGTCGACGAGGCTGCCGTCACGGGCGACCGCCTGCGCCCGCACGCCGGCCGGCCCGCGCACGACGTCGGCCGCCGACAGCCCGGGCACATAGCGGCGCGCCTCGGCGACGAACGCCCGTTTGCTGGCGGTGCGCAGCATCTCCTTGGCGCCGGTCTTCCAGTGCGCCATCGCCAGCTTGCGCATCCCCGGCCAGGCGATCGTCTGGCGCAGGTCGGCCGCCTTGACCGTGCCGACCGTGTAGCCCTCCCGGGCCGTGGCCAGCACCGCGTTAGGGCCGACGAGCACCTCGCCGTCGACCCGCTTCGTCAGGTGGATGCCCAGGAACGGGTAGCGCGGGTCGGGCACCGGGTAGATCAGGCCCTTGACCAGGTCCCGCTTCTGGGGGCGCAGCAGCCAGTAGTCGCCGCGGAACGGGATGATCTGCGGTGAGGGGTCCTCACCGGTGAGCTGGGCGACCTGGTCGGAGTGCAGCCCGGCGCAGGAGACCAGCAGGTCGAAGGGGCCGACCTGCTCGGTGACCTCCTGGATCGCGGCCTTCGCGGCGGCCGCCGCGCCGTCCGGGTGATGGCCGTTCGGCGCGGCCGGGGCACTGCCACGGGTGCGCAGCCGCAGCCAGACGCCGTCGGCCTTCTCCTCGATCCCGACGACCTCGGAGCCGGTGCGCACGGTGCCGCCGGCGTCGAGGATGTCGCCGCGCAGTGCCCGGCAGACCGCCGGGTAGTCGACGATCGCCGTGGTGGGGGAGTGCAGCGCGGCCACGCCCCTGGCATGTGGTTCGATCTGGCGCAGCTCGGTGCCGTCCAGCCACCGGCAGCCGGGGACGCCGTTCGCCTCGGCCTTGCGGGCGATCTCCTTGAGCCGGTCGATCTCGGTGTCCTCGACCGCGACGACGACCTTGCCGCACTCCTCGAACCGGATGCCGCGCGCGTCGACGTACTCGCGCAGCAGCCCGACGCCCCGGCGGCACAGCGTCGCCTTCAGGGAGCCGGGCGTGTAGTAGAGGCCGGCGTGCACGACGCCGCTGTTGCGGCCGGTCTGGTGGCGGGCGATGTCCGGTTCCTTCTCGAAGACCGTCACCGTGGCCGCCGGGTCGACCTGGCCGAGGCGCCGGGCCACCGCCAGCCCCAGGATCCCGCCGCCGACCACCGCGATACGCCCTGCCACCGGATGCCGCCTCCGCCCCGTCTCGTCTACGTCCCTCGGCCGGACCGCTGCCCGCGCCGTCATCCCGTACGCGCGCCGTCGTCCGGTGCGCGCCGTCGTCCAGTATCGGCGGTCGTCTCCGTGACCTGCGCGGGCGCCCGGCGGCCGGAACGCCCGTGGATCGGGCACCAACGGCCGGACCGCTGGCGGCCGAAGCGCCGGTGGCCGGGGAGCCGGTCGTCGAGGTGCGCGCGCTGGAACCCACCCAGCGGGCGGAGGCGCGCCGGGTGTTCCTGACCGCCATCCTGTTCGTGCAGCCCCGGCCGGCCACCGCTCGCGGGGACGACCCCGACGCCACCATCGAGGCGGGCCGGCGGCTCGGCGCGTTCGTCGACGGCCGCCGACGGCGACCGGTCCTGGCGCGGGCCGCCCACGCGTCCCGGGGGAGGCTCAGGCGCCGATGGCGTGGAAGCCGCCGTCGACGTGGACGATCTCGCCGGTGGTCGCAGGGAACCAGTCCGACATCAGTGCGACGCAGGCGCGGGCCGCCGGCTCGGTGTTCTGCACGTCCCAGCCGAGCGGGGCCCGTCCGTCCCAGACCTGCTCGAACTTCTCGAAGGCCGGAATGGACTTCGCCGCCATGGTGCGCAGCGGGCCGGCGGAGACCAGGTTGACCCGCACGCCGCGCGGCCCGAGGTCCCGCGCGAGGTAGCGGGCCGTCGACGCGAGGCCGGCCTTCGCGACGCCCATCCAGTCGTAGTTCGGCCAGGCGACCGACGCGTCGAAGTCCAGGCCGACGACGCTCGCCCGCTCGCCGAACAGCGGCAGCGTCGCGCGGGTCAGCGCGGCGAGCGACCAGGCCGACACCTGCACCGCCGTGCCGACCTCCGACCACGCCCCCTCGACGAACGGCTTGCCGCCGAGCACCGACTCGGGCGCGAACGCGATCGCGTGCAGCACGGCGTCGAGGCCGTCGACGTGCTCCACCACCTTGCCGGCCAGGCCCGCGACATGCTCCTCGTCGGTGATGTCGAGCTCCAGGACGGGCGGTTCGGCGGGCAGCCGCCGCGCGATCCGCTTCGTGATCGACAGCCCCCGGCCGAAGCCGGTGAGCACGACGGTCGCACCCTGCTCCTGGGCGATCCGGGCCACGGAGAACGCGATCGAGGCGTCGGTCAGCACGCCGGTGACGAGGATCCGCTTGCCCTCGAGAAGTCCGCTCATGAATGGCATCCTGCCAAAGGCGCCGGTCAGGCTCGTGTATCCGGGGTGCCAGGTCCGCGCGCCGTGCTTTGTCGCCGACCTACAACCGACGCGCCGACCGGACGCCGATGCCCGCCGCCCCGGCCGCGGCCCGCCGGCGCGAGGCCCAGCCGACACACAGAACCCGCCCGGCGGACATCGGTACGACACTACGCCGCGGGTAGGGCGCGGACGGTGGCAAGGCGATGGGCGGGGTCACGCATCGGCGTGCGGGGCTGGGTCGGCATGTGGGAGCGGGTCGGTGCCGTCCCGGGGCGCCGCCACGAGGCCGTCCTCGCCCAGGCGCGCGTCCACTCCCGGCCGTGCGCCTGGGCCGCCGGAGGCGGCCGTCGCCGGCTTGCAGCGGCGCATGCCGGCGCGGGTGACGGGCTCGACGAACCGGGCGGCCAGTGGGCCGATCACGGCCATCAGCAGGACGTAGGCGGCGGCCAGCGGACCCAGCTTCGGGTTGACCCCGGCGGCGACGGCGAGGCCCGCGATGACGATCGAGAACTCGCCCCGGGCGACGAGCGCCGACCCGGCGCGGAACCGGCCGAGCGTCCCGATGCCCGCCCGCCGGGCCGCCCACCAGCCGGTCGCCACCTTCGTCACGATCCCGGCGACCGCCAGCAGCGACGCCACCCCGAGCACCGGCGGGATCGCGGACGGGTCGGTCTGCAGCCCGAAGAAGACGAAGAAGACCGCGGCGAACAGGTCGCGCAGCGGGGTCAGCACCTCGCCGGCGCTGTGCGCCACCGGCCCGGACAGCGCGATGCCGACGAGGAACGCGCCGACGGCCGCCGACACCTGCAGCCGCTGCGCGACGCCCGCGACCAGCAGCGCGAGCCCGAGCGCGCGCAACAGCAGGATCTCGTCGTTGCGGTCGGACTTCGGGTTGAACACCAGCAACGTGATCGTCGCGCTGTGCCGCAGCGCCAGGACCAGCACCGTCACCAGCGCCCCGAGCGCGACGGCGAGCGTCACCGAGCCGCGGGCGACCGTCTGGTGGGCGAGCAGCGCCGCGACGATCGGCAGGTACACCGCCATCGCCAGGTCCTCCAGGACCAGTACGGACAGCACCACCGGCGTCTCCCGGTTGCCGAGCCGTCCCAGATCGCCGAGGACCTTCGCGATGATGCCGGACGAGGAGATCGCCGTCACCCCGCCCATGACCACCGCGGCGCGCGCTCCCCAGCCGAGCAGCAGCGCGGCGGCCACCCCGGGAGCCGCGTTGAGCACCAGGTCGAGGCCGCCGGCCGCGGCCTGGCGGCGCAGCCCGTGGATCAGCTCGTCGGCGGTGTACTCCAGGCCGAGGGTGAGCAGCAGCAGGACGACGCCGATCTCGGCGCCGGTCCTGATGAACTCCTCGCTGGCCCCGAGCGGCAGCAGCCCGCCCTTGCCGAACGCCAGGCCCGTGACCAGGTAGAACGGGATCGGGGAGATCCCGATCCTGGCGGCGACGTGACCGATGATCCCGAGGCAGAACAGCACCCCGCCGAGCTCGATGAAAACCGAGGCCGTGTCATGCACGCCGTCGCCTCCCTTCCTGCCTGGTCCGACCGGTCGGCGTCTGCTCGGCCGGTCGGCGTGTCTTAACCGGTGCGGAACAGCTCCGCGACAGCCGCGGTGTTCTCCGGGGTGCCGACCACCACGACGACGTCGTGCGCGGCGAACCGGAAGTCCGGCCGCGGTGACGCCAGGACCTCGTGGTCGCGGACGACCGCGACGATCGACGCGCCTGTGCGGGTCCGCGCCTGGGTGTCGCCGAGCGGCCGGCCCGCGTACGGGGACTCCGGCGAGATCTGGATCCGCTCGCCGACCAGGCCGGCGAAGACCTTGTTCAGGTTGGTCAGCTTCTCGACGATGCGCGGGGCGCCGAGCAGCTCGGAGAGCGCGTCGCCCTCCGCGGCGGTCAGCAGCAGCGACTCGGCCACCGCGTCCGGGTCATCCGCGTCGTGGATCACCAGCTCGCGGCGCCCGTTATGGTGCGAGATCACGCCGACCCGCCGCCCGCCACGGGTGGTGAACTCGTGCTGCAGCCCTATTCCGGGCAGCGCGGTCTCCTCGATCTCCACGGTGCGGCCTTTCGTCAGCAGTCGCCTGGCCCGGGCGTCGGCTTGCCGGGCTAATTATCCCGGTTCCGGGAGGTCGAGGTGACGTGGCTCCGCCGGCAGCCCCGCTGCCGCCCGCGCCACGGCGTCGCCGACCGGCGGCGGTGCGTCCCTCATTCTGGGCGCCGGAGGCCCTGGACCTGCTCGCCGGCCGCGCCCAGGCCGGCGGCTGTGCGTCTCGTCACGCCGGGTACCGGTGGCCGCGGCCAACGGTGCCGCACGCGACGTTCTTACTGGCCCTGGGTCTCGGTGGTCATGCCCACGACGCCCGGCCGGCCCGAGACGCACGCGAACACCTTGGCGCGGTCGGAACTCGACGCCCTCGTCAGGTCGTAGCGCAGCGGGTAGACGCGGGTGAGGTCGAGGTCGTTGTGGTCGGGGGGCTCCTGGATCGCCCCGCCGACCGACGGGCAGGCCTGGCGCACGGCCTCCTTCTGCGCCTCGGTCGCCTCGGCGGTGAAGACGACGACGCCCTCGACGGTCGGCGGCGGGCCGGCGACGATCGCGTACACCCCGAACGCCACCAGGCCGACCGCCGCCAGCGCCCCGAGCACGACATACGTCCGCCGCTTCGGGTCGCGCAGGTACTGCCACACCTGCGCCCAGACCGATGGTTTCGGCGGCCTCGGCCGCGCCGGGCGGCCGGAGGCCGAGATGGCGGCCCCGCCGGAGGCCGCCGCGGAGCCGGCCGCGCCGGAACGCGCGGTGAGGTCGTCAGCCCAGTGCCCGGGCGTGTCCGGGCCCGCGCCGGGTGAGGCGCCCGGCAGCGGCACGCGGTCCTCGGCGGCGGGCGCGCCGGGCTCGGCGAGCGGCGGCCGGTCGTCCTCCGGTGCCACGGGTGTTCCGGCGGCCGGCTGCGGGTGCGGCAGGTTCACGGTCACTTTGCGGAACCCCTGTCCGGTTGGGGCATGAAATGAGGTCCAGCCCACGCCGGGACCACCCGGTCGAGCCGTACCCCCAAACCTAGCCCGCGGGCCGGCCTCGTAGTGTGTTGCGCCTGTCAAACCGGACGGCATCGGCCACCAGGCCCTACGGCCACCCGGTGCGGCACCAGCACGGCTGACAGGCGAAGCCGCTCGCGGCGGAGCCGTCCGCGCGCGCCGGCCAGAGCCGCGACCCGGCCGAGCCGGCCGCGGCGGAGGCCGCCCAGGCCACGGCGTGCCGGCACCTTCCGGGTACCAGCACGCGGTTCTGGGCTGTCGGTTTGCCGACCGTTCACCAATGCGCGCCCGGCGGCGCCGTAGCGGTGGCACTGTCACCGTGCACGGCGTCGTGCGGCATGTGAACACAGTCCCCCGGCGACGCCCGCCTGCTGGCGATGCGCGCCGGTACATCGCTCCGGCGAGCCCGCCGGCCACCGAGGCGCGAGTGCCCTCCTCGGCCCCGGGCGACGCCGCATGATCCCCAGCTAGGAGCTGCCGTGGCATCGCTTATCGAGGACTACGCGCTGATCGGCGACACCCATTCGGCGGCGCTCGTCTCCCGGGACGGTTCGATCGACTGGCTGTGCCTGCCGCGCTTCGACTCGCCGGCCTGCTTCGCGGCGCTGCTGGGCGACGAGAACTCCGGCCGGTGGCGGATCGCGCCCGTCGAATCGGTCGTCTCGGTGACCCGCCGCTACCGGGGCGACACCCTGGTTCTCGAGACGGACATGACCACCGCCTCGGGAACGGTCCGCATCGTCGACGCCATGCTGCCGCGAGCCGGGACGCACGCGGTGCTGCGGCTGGTGGAGGGCCTGTCCGGCCGGGTCCGGATGCGCAGCGAGACCCGGTTCCGCTTCGACTACGGGTCGATCGTGCCGTGGGTGCGCCGCCGCGACGAGCACACGCTGACCGCGATCGCCGGCCCGGACGCCGTCACCCTGCGCACCACCGCGCCCATGGAGGGCCACGACCTCGGTACCTTCTCCGAGTTCGAGGTGGCCGCAGGGCAGTCCGTTCCCTTCTCGCTGACCTGGTACCCGTCGCACCAGCCCACCCCGCCGGCGCTCGCCGTCCCTCAGATGATCGCCCAGACCGAGGCGTGGTGGACCGACTGGATGGCCGGCTGCACCTACGACGGCCTCTACCAGGCCGCCGTCCGCCGTTCGCTGATCACCCTGAAGGCTTTGACGTTCGCCCCGACGGGCGGGATCGTCGCCGCCGTCACCACCTCGCTGCCCGAGCACATCGGCGGTGTCCGCAACTGGGACTACCGGTACTGCTGGCTGCGCGACGCGACGATCACCCTGCTGGCGCTGCTGGACGCCGGGTTCACCAGCGAGGCCCTGGCCTGGCGGGAGTGGCTGCTGCGCGCGGTCGGCGGTGACCCGTCCCGGGTCCAGATCATGTACGGCGTGGCCGGGGAGCGGCGGCTGCCGGAGTACGAGGTCTCCTGGCTGCCGGGCTACGAGGGCTCTGCGCCGGTCCGGGTCGGCAACGCCGCCGTCGACCAGTTCCAGCTCGACGTCTACGGCGAGGTCCTCGACGCGCTGCACGTCGCCCGGATGGCGACGGAGGTGAACTTCAAGGACGACTCATGGGGGCTGCAGACCAAGCTGATGGAGTTCCTCGAGACCGGGTGGCGCAAGCCGGACGAGGGGATCTGGGAGGTCCGCGGCCCGCGCCGGCACTTCACCCACTCCAAGGTGATGGCCTGGGTGGCAGCCGACCGTGCCGTGAAGGGCATCGTCGAGTCCGGCCTGCCCGGCCCGGTGGAACGGTGGGCGGCACTGCGCGATGAGATCCACCGCGAGGTCTGCGAGCGCGGCTTCGACGCCGGCCGGGGCACGTTCACCCAGTTCTACGGCTCCACCGAGCTCGACGCGGCGCTGCTCTACATGCCGCTCGTCGGTTTCCTGCCGGCTACCGACCCGCGGGTCGTCGGCACGGTCGCGGCGATCGAGCGCGAGCTGCTGGAGGACGGCTTCGTCATCCGGTACCCGACCGCCGCGGACGGCGCCGTCGACGGCCTGCCCGCAGGCGAGGGCGCCTTCTTGGCCTGCACGTTCTGGTTGGCCGACAACTACGCCCTGTCCGGCCGGGTGCAGGAGGCGCAGGAACTGTTCGAGCGGCTGCTGTCGCTGCGCAACGACGTCGGCCTGCTCGCCGAGGAGTTCGACCCGCGCCTGGGCCGGATGACGGGCAACTTCCCGCAGGCGTTCAGCCACGTCCCGCTGGTCAACACGGCCCGGACGCTGACCGACGCGCTGCACGGCATGCCGCGCTCCCGCACCGACCGCGCATACCCACCTGGCCACTTCTTCGGGTGACATCCGGTTCGGGGCCGGTCCGCCGGGCCCGGACTGGACCGGTGGGAATCGTCACCGGTTGTCCACCGGGAGCCCGGCGGCCAGCCGGCCCGGCCGTCTGTGCGAGCGTAGGTCGTGACCAGCCGCGACACTGGGAACGCGCGGCGTTGTCGTCCTGAAGCCTCGCCCGTACCGGACCAGTAAGCGGCAGTGTGTGTGCTCGGAGGGACTACTACGCTTCCGGTTATGGACGACCACGCTGGTCGGGTCGCGGCCGCAGGACAGCAGCTGACCCCGCAGAACCTCGAACGGCTGGCCAAGCTGGCCCGAGAGCGCGGGGAGCCGGACACGTTGCTGGCCGCCCTCGAGGCGCTCGTCTCGCTCAGCAGGGAACGGGTCGCCTCGGCGACCAGCGGAGTCGCCGACCTCGGGCACCTCGCCGCCGCGCTCATCGAGTACGGCGACGCTCTCCTCGACAACGACCAGGCCCCGCTGGCCCAGGAGAACTACGAGGAGGCGCTGCGGATCAACCGGCACCTCGCGACCGCCGACCGTACGCCGGAGTCCGAGCGCCGGCTCGGCGTGAGTCTCGAACGGGCCGGCGCCGCCCGGGCCGCGCTCGGCGACCTGGTCGGCGCCCTGGACATCCAGACCGAGTGCCTGGCGCTCGCGCACCGGCTGCTCGCTGACGGCGCCTCGGCGCCGACCGCCCGCCAGCGCCTCGCCAACACGCTGGAGCGGATCGGCGACCTTCGCCAGCAGCAGGGCGACACCAAGGCGGCGCTGGACGCCTACTCCGAGGCGCTGGAGGTCCGCCGCGGGCTGCTCACCGTCTACGGCGAGGTGGCGCCGCTGCTGCGCGACATTTCCCGGGGGCTGCTCGACGTCGGCGACATGCTGCGGCTGCGCGGCGACACTCCCGGCGCGCTCGCCCGCTACAACGAGGGTGTCGCGACGGCGCGCCGGGGCCTCGCCGCCGCCTCCAGCGGCGGGACCGACATCGACCCGACGGTCCCGCGGGCGCTGTTCCACTCGCTCAGCCTGGTCGGCAACATGCGCTACGACCAGGGCGACGTCGTCGGCGCCCTGGAGTCCTACGACGAGTCGCTGAAGCTTGTCCGGTGGCTGCGCACCGAGTACGGCGAGCACCCGACCGTGCTGCGCGACCTGTCGGTGGGGCTGGACAAGGTCGCCGGAGCCAAGGAAGCGCTCGGTGACCTGGCGGCGGCAACCGACGGCTTCGAGGAGGCGCTGGCGGTCGAGCGCCGCCGCCGTGAGATCGTCGGCGGCCGCCCGGAGGTCCTGCGCGATCTCGTGTGGGCCCTGGAGCAGGTGGCCCGGGTGCGGGCCTCCGGCGGGGACGCGGCGGGCGCCCAGGCCGCCGGCCGCGAGGCTCTCGCCCTGCGTGACACCGGCGTAGCCGGCTGACCGTCCCGCGGCCGAGCCCGAGCAGGCACTACGCCGGCCCGGCCGGTGCCGCCAGGCGAAGCGCGGCCTCCACGATCGTGGCCGTCGGCACCGGCGCGTCCCAGGCGGCGTCCGTCGGGCCGAGGGCGGCGAGACGGTCCCCGTGGACGGCCGCGAGAAAGGCGAGTTCCCGCGGGTCGCCGTCGACGACGGTCAGCAGCGGGGCGCGTGCGGGGGCCGGGAACATCTCGTCGAGTACCCAGGCCGGATCGTCGTCCTGGGTCCTGCCGTCGTCCTCCGCCCTGCCGTCGCCCTTCGGGCCGCCGCCCGCCGGGCCGTGGTCGCCCCGGGGCGCTGCCTCCCGGGCGCGCAGCGCGTCGAACACCAGGTCCGGGGACGTGACGACCACGACCGCGATGCCGCCGTCGAGCCGGTCGGTCAGCGTGTCGGCCGCCGCCAGCACCTCGGGGAGGACCGGCCCCATTCCGACCAGCGTCAGCGCCGGTTCCGCGCCGCCGGAGCGCAGCCGATAGCCGCCGGCCAGCACGCCGGCGCGCCGGCGCGCCCGCTGTGGGCCGGCGGCGGGCACGGCCGCCGCGCGCTGGTCGACGGGCCGCGCCGACAGCCGCAGCAGGGTGGACGAGCCGTCCGCCCGGCCGAGGCGCCCGAGCCCGGCCAGCAGGCACCAGGCCAGGTCCTGAGCGAACGCCGGCTCGTAGCGGACCACGCCAGGAAGGCGCCCGCCGCCCATCACTGCCCAGCCCGCTGGGCGGGCACCGCCGCCCCTGCTCCTGCCACTGGCACCGCCGCCGGCGCCGTCACCGCTCACCGCAGTGGAGGCCGGGTCGCTGATCGGGACATCGGTGATCGCCAGCACCGATCGCGCGTCGGCCGCGCAGCCGGCCGCCCAGGCGGGCACCACCCGGCCGGCCCGCAGCTCGTCGGCCACCCCGACCGCCAGCAGCGGCAGGCCCTCCCGGTTCCACGCGACCCCCAGGTTGCCCAGCACCCCGGTGAAGGCGCCCGGCGCGAAGGCCCCGGCGACGTGTCGCCGCCCGGCCGCCGACGCCACTACGTCCCGGGCCCTACCGGCTTCCCGGCCCCGGCCGCCCTCGCCGCGCGGGTCGGCTGCCGGCACCGTGGCGCCGGCAGCCGGATCCAGCCAGCCGGCCACGACGGCGTCGGAATCCCTCGTGGAGACCGTGACGAGCGCCCGGGCCGCCTCGGGAGCGGCCGCGGCCAGCCGGCGCAGCAGATCCCCGAAGGCGTCCTGGGTGGACGACACCGCGATCGGCCCGCGATTCGCCGGGCGGTCCGCGGCGCGGCCGTCCGCGGGCCCTCCGCCCGCCGCGACGCCGGCGGGCCCGGGTGGCGGGCTCACGGCCAGTCCGGGTGCGCGACCAGGGTCACCGCCGTCGGCCGCGCCACCGACAGGCAGGTCGGCCGGTACGGGTGGCGGGCTCGCGGCCTGGCGGTGGGCGCGGTCGAGGTAGGACGCGACGTGGGTCGCCAGGCGGGCGCCGCGGGCGCCGGCGGGCGCTGGCGGGCTGGACTGACCGGCGCCGCTGGCCGGCGCCGGGCCGGGGTCGCTGGCCGGCTGGCGGATCGCCGTGATGCCGGTGGCCGGTTGCGGGTCAGGGCGGACGTTTGGGGCGGCGGGTCCGCGGGTCCACGCGTCGTGGACGTGGGCGAACAGCACGGTCGGCCGGTCGTCGGCGATCTCGTCGAAGGCGTCGATCAGCAGTGCCAGATCATGGCCGCCGAGATCGCGCAGCGCGGCGTGGATCTGCTCGTCCGTCAGCGTCTCCAGCAGGCCGGCTACACCGACGCCGGCCGCGCCGGGCCCGGCGAGCCGCCGGCGCAGCTCCAGCCCGCGGGCGCCGAGCAGCTCCCGGTATTCCTGCTCGGGCATCCGGCCGAGCCGGGCCCGCAGGGCCTGCCCGCCGGGCCGGCCGAACAGCGCGGTCAGGCGCCGCCCGTACCGCAGGGTCAGCACCTGCCAGCCGGCGGCCTCGAACATCCGCGCGGCCCGGTCCGGACCACCGGGCCCGCCGAGCCCGGTCCGGCGCGGGCCGGCGGACTCGGCGCCGACCGCCGCCCCCGTCACCAGCACGATCCAGAACAGCTCGCCCAGGTACGGCGTCCGCTCGTCGGTGACCGCCGCCCAAACGGCGGGGTCCCGGAGCTCTGGATAGTCGAGCAGGCCGATGATCCGACCGCCGGGCAGCTGGTCGAAGCGCGTGCCGGCGAACCGTCGGGCCAGCGCTCCCCAGACGGTCCCGCACGGGCCGACCGTGCCCGCTCCGGTCGCGCGCAGCGACCGCGCCGCGCGGCCCGACGGCACCGGCAGCCGGCCCACCAGCTCGCCGCCGGCCGCGCTGTCCCAGCCGGTGGCGGGCGGCCCGTCGGGCAGCTGCCCGACGAGGTCGTCCGGGGCGGCCGGCCGTGCCGCCTCCAGCAGCTCATGGACGGCGGACAGTAGCGGCGCGGCGTCCGGCGTGACGCTGACCCGGTCCTCGGCGCGCAGCGTGTCGAACCACAGCGCGGCCGCGACCGACGAGGCGGCCGTGGCCAGTGAACCGCGCCGCTCGGCCAGCGTCCCGCCGCGTGCCCCGGCGGCCTGGGCCGCGGCGTCGATGCCGGCGTGGGCGCACCCGAGCAGCCGCTCCTCGACCTCAGCGAGGGCGGTGAGGTCGAGCACCCCACCCGGCGGCCCTGGAACGATCGCTCCGGGCACCGGCGGCGGGGGGGCCGGCGCCGGCGGCACCGGTGGGGCCGCCGGCAGGCCGCCGGATCCGGCCTGACCGTGCCGCTGGTGGGAGCCCCCGGCCTCCGGACCGCCCGTCCGGGCCGCGGTGGCTTCGGTGGAGGCCGTCCCCGGACCGGTCGGACGCTTCCACGAGGCCGTAGCCCGGTCGGGCGCCGGGAGGACGGGGTCCGCCGCTGGCCAGGCGACCGCGCTCGCCGCGTCCGGCCGGTGGGAGTCCGGCCTGGCAGAAGGGGCAGGCCCGTCCACCTGGTGCGCCGCTGGCCCGCCCGGCGTGAGCCGTGGCGGGTCCGCCGGTCGCGTGATGCCCGCAGGTCCCGCGCTGCCGGCCGGTCCGACGATGCGAGTCGGCCCGGCGACAGCGGCCTCGTCGGGCGGGACGGGCGCGCCGGGCGGCACGTCCACGACGGCGGCCTCGTCGGGGGGCAGGTCGCGGGCCGGCGGTCTGTAAGACCAGTCCCGCGGCCGGTACTCCACATGGTGGATCCCGGGCCTGAACACCACGCCTGCCACTCCAGTCCGGACGCGCGGGGCGCCCGCCGCGTTGTGGCCGCCCCGCGTCCCTCGTCGCCCGTGCCCGCCGCGCGGCGGGCGGGTCCCCGTCTCGACGACCCGTCGCCAACCATGACAGGCCCCCGCGAAACGTACGCGCTGGCCAGCAGGTCCATCGATCTGGTCCCCGCCGGCGGCGAGTCCCGCGGACGAGGCGCGCACGCCGCGCGGCGACCGGCTTCCCGGGCGTCGACCGGCCGACGGGGGGCCGACGGGGAACGGTCAGTGTGACTGGAGCAGGGTGTCGAGGCGGTCGCGGAGCGTGGCCAGGGCGCTGTCGGGGGTGTTGATCTCGACGAGTTTGGTGCGGCTGGTCGCACCGCGGACGAGGGTGACGTCGCGCCGGCGCACGCCGAGCGCCTCGGCGAGCGCCCGCAACGCGGCCTCGGTCGCCTTCCCGTCGACGGCCCGGGCCGCGACCCGGACCACCAGACACGGCTCGGTGCCAGGGACAGCCGCTTCGCCGCCCACGCCGGGCCGGGTGGACCCCGGCTGCACCCTGATCGCGACGCGCACGTCAGCATCATCGCCGCCGACCAGTCAGGGCCACCAGCGGTCGCGGGTCCGGCCCGCGGGATCCTGGCCGTCGACCGGTGACGGCCTGGACCACCTGGGTCCCACCCGTCGCCCGATACGGGTCCTGATCGCCGGCGGCAAGCCCCGGCCAGCAGCCGCGCGGCGCTGCTGGCCGCCGACGGCGCTGACGGTCGTGGGCTGGGGACGCTGGGACACGGCCCGCTCGCGCCGAGGCGGCGACCGGCTTCGCATGCATGTCGATGATCGCGATCGCCGATTCGAGCCGGACGATGCGGCGTCGGCCGCCCCGGGACGACTAACATCCGCCTCATGGGCGAGAACGCGGAGCAGGGTCGGGTAGCGCTGGTCACCGGCGGGAACCGGGGGATCGGCGCCGCCTGCGCCGCCGCCCTGGCCGCGGACGGGCAGCGGGTCGCGGTCGCCAGCCGCGGCGGCGAGGCGCCGGACGGAATGTTCGGCGTCCGGCTGGACGTGACGAGCGTCGAGTCCGTGGAGAAGGCCTTCGCCGAGGTGGAGGCCGAGCTCGGGCCGGTCGACATCGTCATCTCCAACGCGGGCATCGTGAAGGACACACTGCTGCTGACGATGTCCGAGGACGCGTTCCGGGACGTCCTCGACACGAACCTGCTCGGTGCCTACCGAGTCGCGAAGCGGGCCGCCCGTGGCATGCTCCGGCGGCGCTACGGCCGTCTGGTGTTCGTCTCCTCGGTCGTCGCGCTGGCCGGGAACCCGGCGCAGGCGAACTACGCGGCCTCCAAGGCGGGCCTCGTCGGCTTCGCCCGGTCGCTGGCCCGCGAGCTCGCGCCCCGGGGCATCACCGCGAACATCGTGGCCCCGGGTCCGATCCGCACCGACATGACCGACGCGCTCACCGACGCGCAGCGCGAGCTGATCGTCGCGAGCGTGCCCGGCAAGCGGATGGGTGAGCCGGACGAGGTCGCCGCGGCGGTCGCCTTCCTGGCCTCCGAGCGAGCCGGCTACATCACGGGCGCAATCCTGCCCGTCGACGGCGGCATCGGCATGGGCCACTGACCGGAGGCCGGGCCATGCCGGCCAAGCCCCCGCGGGGCTCGTGCCCGGCCGGCGGCCGGGCAGAATGGCCAGATGGGCGAGGGATTTGACGGCGCCGGGGCCGGCGGGGTGGACGCGCTGCTGTTGCTGACGTTCGGGGGGCCTGACGGGCCGGACGACGTGCTGCCGTTTCTGCGCAATGTCACCCGGGGGCGGGGGGTCCCTGAGGAACGGATCGCCCAGGTGGCCGAGCACTACCACCGGCTTGGCGGCCGCAGCCCGATCAACGACCAGAGCCGCGAACTGCTGGCCGCGCTGCGCCGCGAGTTCGCGCCGCTGCCGGTCTACTGGGGCAACCGCAACTGGAAGCCTTATCTCGGCGAGGCGCTCGCGGAGATGCGCGCCCACGGCGTGCGGCGGGCCGCCGTCTTCGTGCCGTCGGTCTTCGCGACCTACTCCTCGTGCCGCCAGTACCGCGAGAACCTGGCCGACGGCCTGGCCGCGCTGCCGGCCGGTGAGCCGGGTCCGGAGCTGGTCAAACTGCGGGTGTTCTTCGACCACCCGGGGTTCGTCGAGCCGATGGTCGACCGGGTGACCGCGGCGATCGACGCGCTGCCGGCCGCCCGGCGCGACGACGCCCAGCTGGTCTTCGTCGCCCACTCGGTGCCGCGCTGCCAGGCGGCGGACAGCGGGCCGGACGGGGGCGCCTACCCGGCTCAGCTGGCGGCGACGAGCCGGGCCATCGCCGAGCGGGTCGCGCACCGCCGTGGCCTCGCCCACCCGTGGGATGTCGCCTACTGCAGCCGCAGTGGGCCGCCTCGGGTGCCCTGGCTGGAGCCGGACGTCGGCGAGCGGCTCGAGCGGCTGGCCGCCGACGGCGTTCGGACGGTCGTGCTGGTGCCGGTCGGCTTCGTCAGCGACCACATGGAGGTCATGCAGGACCTCGACCGGGACGCACTGGGCCGCGCTGAGCGGCTGGGGATTACAGCGGTACGGGCGGGCACCGTCGGCGCCGACCCCAGGTTCGTCAGGATGGTCGCGGACCTGCTGGCCGAACGGGCTGACCCGGGCCGGGCCCAAGCCGACGACCTCGGTTCCGGCCTCGGCCTGGGACGGTTTCCGGTGGTCTGCCCCACGGACTGCTGCGCCTCGGCGGCCGACGCCGACCGCAGGCCCGCCGCGGCCGGCACGCCGGCGGACGCCCGGGGTCGCGGCAGCCTTGCCCGCCAACCCGCCGCCCGGCCGGCGTAGCAGCCGGGCCCCCGCCAGCCAGGCCCAGCTAGGCGTGGCCTGGCCCTCGGCCGGGCGGGGATACTGGACGTAGGATTTTTCCGTTCGCGGCCGCCCGCCGAACATCAGCGGTACCAGAGCGCCGGTGGTACCGGAGCGTGGGCGGCTCAGGCGCGACGTGGCAGGGTGGGCCGCGAGATCAGGCCGCAGGCCTCGGCCTGGCGGAATACCGGCTCGGTGGGCCGGAGTTTGTGGAAGGTCGGTCGACCTTCCCGGAGGCAGCGATGCCTCCCCGGGGAGCGGCCCCGTGTCCGAAACCAACGGAGTTTAAGCAGGCATGCAACGATTCGTGTTCGACCCGCCGGAGCGGTTCGTGGTCGGGACCGTCGGGCAGCCAGGCGAGCGGGCCTTCTACCTTCAGGCCGCGCACGCCGGCCAGCTTGTGACCATCGGGCTGGAGAAGGCCGAGGTGACCGCGCTGGCCGAGGGCCTCTCGGCGCTGCTCGGCCAGGTCGGTCAGCAGCAGGGCGTGCCCGTGCCGGCCGCCGCTGACGTCGAGGTTGACCTCGGTCCGCTGCAGGCGCCGTTCGAGGAGGATTTCCACCTGGGCCAGCTGACCGTGTCCTGGGACGGCCGGCGGGTCTTCGTCGAGGCCGCCGGGCTGTCCGCGGGGCAGCTGGGGACGCCGGTCAGCGAGGAGGATCTCGACTCGCTGCGCGTCGGCCTGTCGATCCCGCAGACGCGGGCCTTCATTGAGCGGGCGCGCAGTATTGTCGCCGCCGGCCGGCCGAACTGCGTCCTGTGCGGGCGCCCCGACGGCCCCGATGGCCACTTCTGCCCCCGGCTGAACTGACCGCCGCCCGCCGCCGGCTGCCCGCGCGTCCTGGCGCCTGGGCGCGCCCAGGCGCTGCGGCCCGGGCCAGCCGCCGCGCTTTGCGGAGGCCCCACAGCCGAAGATCGGTCACTTTGCGCTACCAAACCCCGGGTCGCGGAGTGGTTGGCGTGCGCGCCGCCGGATCGCCACGCGGTGTCCCGCGGCCGGCGCGCGCCGCGCAGCCGGACCTCCCGCCTGTCGTGGCCGCCGCAGCGGCCGCGGACACCAGCCGGCCGACGGTCCCCGGCGATGTGGTCCGGCGCGTGGCTCCTTCGACCACCGGCCGCGCCGGAAGGCTCCGGCGCACCGAATGCCACCATCTTCTCGCCGTAAGCCGTCGGTGTCCTGACCGGTCGCGCATTTTCCCTCGCACCGAGACCTCAGGTGGTGGTGCTCTGGTCGGAGGTGACCAGAGAGAGGGACTCACCGCCGATCACACTTTCGGGTGTCCCGATGGCGCGGAATTTGCTGGTTTCGCGGGTTCGTCGCTGACCGCCGCTGACGGCGGACGCGTCGCGACTAAGTTCTCTGAAGCAAGGTTTGCATCGGGGGGATCTTGCGCCTGCCGAGGGGTGGACGGCGGGGTGGCCGGCGGCGTGCCGCCGCGCGCCGCCGGCCAGGTCTCCCACTCGCGCGGACAGCTCGCCCGGCGGTTGCCAGCCGATCGTTGACTACGCTGGGTAAATAGGGTGAACTCCCGAGCGGTACCGGCCGGGCCCCTCCCTCGAACCGCCGGGCGCCGGCCGGTCAGCGGGATGGCGGCGTCGCGGCGTGGCTCGGGTCGAAGGCGTCGTAGGCCGCCTCGTAGGCGCGGCGGACGGCGGCGGAAAGGCCGCGCAGAGCCTCGGTGCGCCGGCCGATCTCCCCGGCGGTGACGGCGGCGCCGTCGTCCAGCGCGGCGAGGTCGAGCAGGGCGTGCAGCCGCTCGGCGCGGGCCAGCAGCGCGTGCGCGACCGGCGGGTAGCCTGGCCCCAGGCCGGGTCCCGGCTCCTCCTCGGCGCGCTCGCGCAGCAGCGCCAGCACCTGCGGCCGGGCGCCCCCGATATCCAGGTCCAGCAACGCCGACGTCGTCGACGTGATCGCCTGGGCGAGCTCGTACTCGGCGGCCCGCACCTGGCTCGGTGGCGCAGGTACCCGGGCGGCCGGGAGCACCTGCCAGTGCACCGACTCCAGCGCCCCCTCGACGGCCGGGCCGTGCACCTCGACCGACGGCACGAGCAGCAGCGGGGGAGCGGGGCCGAGCACGAGCACCGCCTCGCCGGCGGCGAGCGCGTCCGCGTTGACCTCCGGCGGGCCGGGCAGGCCCGACACGTCGCCCGGCACCGGCAGCACCAGGCGGAACCGCTCCGCGCCCGCCGCGCGCAGCGCGCCGAGACCGAGCAACAGCGGATCGCCGCCCAGCGTGTGCTGGCAGGGCCCGATCGTCCGCTGGACGTGTGTCAGGACGTCGTCGGAGCCGATCAGTCCGGCCAGCCAGGCATTGCCCCAACCAGTCAGGACACCGGACCGGGGCGCGGGCAGCAGAGCGTGGTACACGGGCCTACGGTAGGCATGTCATGGGCCGGATGTTGCCCCGACGGGGCGAGAACATCTCCTGACGGCCCGTGATCCGCCCAGGTGACCGGCGCGTGGATGCCCGTCGGTGCCGGGCAGCACCCTCGGGGCGACTGGGGACTCGCAGGAGGCTCGCGACTCGTAGCAGGCTCGGGACTCTCGGGCGGCGCGGGGGTCTGGACGGCGCGGGGGTCTGGACGGCGCGGGGACCCCTCAGGCGGCGTGGGGCAGGCCGTCCTCGTCCGCCGGGGCGAGCGTGACGGGCGTCCTGGCCGGCTGGGGAGCCAGGCCGTGGACGTCCAGGAAACCGTCGACGGTGGCCGACCAGGGGAACAACTCGGCGCGGGCCCGGGCGGCGGACCGCCGGTCGGCCGGGTCGAGGGCGAGGATCTCCTCGACGGCGTCCGCGAACCCGTAGCCGCAGCCCGCGGCGTTCCGGCCGCAGCGGGCGTCGATCAGCTCGGCCATCGCGCTGCCGTGGTGGACGACCACCGGGGTGGCGCTCGCCATCGCCTCCAGCGCCGCGAGCCCGAACGTCTCCACCGGTCCGGGCGCGAGCGCCACGTCGGCGCTCGCCAGCAGCGACGACAGCCGCTGGCGGTCCGCGACGAAGCCGAGGAACACGACCGGCAGGCCCGCGGCTCGTCGCTCCAGCTCCCTGCGCCCCTTGCCGTCACCGGCCAGCACCAGCCGGGCCGGGACCTTGCGCCGGACCAGCTCGGCGAGCGCGTCGATCGCGATGTCGACCCGCTTCTCCGGGTCCATCCTGCTGATCGCGACCAGCAGCACGTCGGAGTCGCGGGCGAAGGCCCGGCGCAGCGAACGGTCGTACGTCTCGGCCCCGAACCGGTCCAGGTCGACGCCGAGCGGCACCTGGCGCAGGTTGGTCGCGCCGAGTCGGTGAAACTCCGCCGCCGCCCAGCGGGTCGTCGTCACCACCGTGTCGTAGCCGGCGGCCAGCGACCGGTTCGTCACGTCGGCCGCGGCGCGGACCGGCAGCACGCCGCGCAGCGACGCCGGCGTCTTCGCGCCGAGCAGCCGGTCGACGCGCTCGTGGGAGACGACGAGCGAGTGGACGCCGCCGCGGCGCGCCCAGCGGCCGAGTCGGCGCAGCGTCGTGCGGTCGTGCACTTCCAGGTGCGTCGGATCGGCGTCGTCGAGCAGGGCGGTGACCCGCCACGGCTCCGTGATCACCCGGTAGCTGGTGCCGGGCACCAGGGGCGACCGCACCATCAGCGTGGTGACGCCCTCGACGTGGCGCACCCCGTCACGGCGGGCCGGCAGCACCCGGACCACCTCGTGGCCGGCGGCGACGTATCCCGCGGCCAGGTGCCGCAGGGTCGTGCGGATGCCGCCGGAGGTGGGCGCCACGAAGTTGGCGACCTGGGCGATCCTCATCGGGCCACCTTCCGTCTGCCCGCGCGCGGTGCTCCCGCGCGGCGGGCTGGTGTTTCCTGTGGTCGGTCCATGAAGCAGACGGCGGGTCATCGCCAGGCGTCGGCGTCCGCGGAGGTGCTGACACCGGCCCCGAGGACGTCCCGGTAGTGCCCCAGCAGCTCGTCGCCGATCGCGCGCCACCCGCAGTCGGCCACCGACTCGCGGGCGGCGAGGCCCATCGCGGTCCGGCCGGGGCCGTCGTCGACGAGCTGGGCGACGCTGGCCCGCAGCGCTGCCGGGTCGCCAGGCCGATAGTGCAGTCCGGTCCGGCCGTGCTCGACGACGTCGAGCAGCCCGCCGGCGGCCGGGCCGACCACGGGGACGCCGCTGGCCTTCGCCTCCTGGGCGGCCTGGCAGAACGTCTCGTACTGGCCCGTGTGGACGAACACGTCGAGGCTCGCGAGCGCGGAGGACAGCCCGTGGCCCGACTGGAAGCCGAGGAACGCCGCCCCGGGCAGCGCCCGCTCCAGGCGTGGCCGCTCCGGCCCGTCACCGACGACCACCAGCCGGGTCCCGGGCAGACCGCGTACCCCGCCGAGCAGCTCGACCCCCTTCTCCTTGGCCAGCCGCCCGACATAGCCGACGAGCATCTCGCCACCGGGGGCCAGCCGGGCGCGCAGCTCCTCGTCGCGGAATCCCGGGTTGAAACGCTCCAGATCCACGCCGCGGCGCCAGCGGGCGACGCGCTGCACCCCGGCGCCCACCAGCGCGTCGACGGCGTCCCAGGACGGCGCGAGCGTGCGGGCCGCGAGCCGGTGCACGGTGGCGAGCCACCGCCAGATGCCGCGGTCGAGCGCGGCCAGGCCGTACCGGCGGGCGAAGCCCGCGATGTCGGTCTGATAGACGGCGACGCTGGGCACGCCGAGGCGATGGGCGGCATAGGCGGCCTGCGCGCCGAGGCCCGCCGGCGCGGCGAGATGCACGATGTCCGGTGCGAAGGCACGCAGCGTCGGCGTGAGGCTCGGCCACGGGGTGGCGAACCGGAACTGCGGGTACCCGGGCAACGGAGCCGACGGTGCCCAGAGCACGGGGGCGTCCGCGTACACCCGGGGCGCGTCGGCAACCGCCCGCGGCCCCGGCGACGGCGCGACGACGAGCGCCTGGTGCCCCTCAGCCTGCAGATGCTCGAGCACACGACAGACGGTGTTGGTAACCCCGTCCACGTGCGGGAGGAAGGACTCGGTAACGACCGCGACGCGCACAAGGTCACGGTGACAGCGGCGGTAGCGCGGACGAATACCACCAGTCGGCCACCACATGAACGTTGTGCCACACCTAAGTAGTGCGCGTCCGGTGGGCCACGTCCGTCCGATGTTCGCGCGGAGGCCGGCCGATGTCCGTATGTCCCGGGACTGTCACACAGGGCTGACCCGGTATTTCTGCGGAACCGCGCCGGTACCGACCGGCTCACGGTCGGCGGCGACGCGGCTGTGCTCGACCTCTGGCGGGAGCGGGGCTGCATCACCTGAG
>Ga0068863_100000978_pt1 | contig 28753 bp, 18 predicted proteins | sample KBSSwiS62_FD_66596 | JGI IMG/M metagenome (GOLD analysis project Ga0068863, IMG submission 66596) | Switchgrass rhizosphere microbial communities from Kellogg Biological Station, Michigan, USA - KBS Switchgrass S6-2 | ecosystem: Host-associated > Plants > Roots > Rhizosphere > Soil ... | reverse complement strand
ATGCCATCACGCTGAGCAGCGATTTGGCGCGGCAAGTGGGCGCTGGAGACAAGTTGGGCGACCCGGCGACCGTCGGGGCCGCCCTGAAGGCGGTGGCACTGGCGCGGGCGAACGCGGGCCAGCGGCTGCGCTTCGGGGTGGTCCATCGCTATTCCAGCCACAACTACATGTTGCGTTACTGGCTTGCCAGCTGCGGTATTCGGCCTGACCACGATGTGGAGATCAGCACGGTTCCACCGCCGTTCTGCGCCGATGCGTTGGAGGCGGGAGAAGTCGATGGCATTTGCGTGGGCGAGCCGTGGAACAGCGTGGCGGTGGAGCGTGGCGCGGGACAGATCGTGCTCGCTACCGCGCAGATCTGGCGGCGCGGGGTGGAAAAAGTGCTGGCCCTGCGCGAGCCGGTGCTGGCGGACAAGCGCGATGCCATCGAGCGGCTGATCCGCGCCTTGTGCCGGGCCGCCAAGCACTTCGTCGATCCGGAAAACTGGGAGGTCAATGCCGCGATCCTCGCGCGCGCCGAATACCTCGATGGCGATGCGGTGCTGATCCGCCGCGCGATCTCGGATCGTCTGCTGCTGCGCCGGAGCGAAGAGATCGTCGCGTTCCCGGACTTCATGTTCCAGTACCGCGAAGCCGCCAACTTCCCATGGGTCAGCCAGGCCGCCTGGCTCTACACCCAGATGGTCCGATGGGAAGGCTTGCGGTTCGATGCCGAGGAAGCCGTCAAGGCCGCGCGCGTTTTCCGTCCGGATGTCTATCGCAGTGCGTTGGTCGGTACGGGTGAGCCGCTTCCCGGCGCCAGTTCCAAGGTCGAGGGCAGCCTGCTGCAACGCACTTTGGTGGGCACCCAGCAGGGCAGCATGATCCTGGAAAGCAACCGCTTTTTCGATGGCCGGGTCTTCGACCCGAACGATCTTGCCGGGTACCTGGCCGAATTGCCATGACGTAAATCTTCGCTGCAGCGCAAAAGGCACTTGTCCTCGGGAGGGCGAATCGGTTAGTTAATGCACCGCAGCCGAGCCGGCCGCCGCCCAACGACGGGTGGCACACCCGCGCCGCCGGCTTCATCTTCGACACATGCGTGGCAACGTCGCCGCCCTGATCCAGCCTCGAAGCTGGATTGCGGCGGCTTTTTGCGTTGCGCGCCCACGCGAAAGGGCATGACTATGAATACCCTTGCGATGCCGCAACAAGCGATACGCTCGAATCCACGCAATACCGGCTCCGGCTTCTGGCAAGCGGGACATCGGCCGACGCTGTTTGCCGCGTTCCTCTATTTCGATGTCGCCTTCATGGTCTGGGTCATGTTGGGCCCACTCGCCCCCATCATCTCCAAGGACCTGGGCCTCGACCCTGCGCAAAAGGGCTTGATGGTCGCCGTGCCCACCTTGGCCGGCGCGGTTCTGCGCATCGTCAACGGCCTGCTGGGTGATCGGATCGGCCCCAAGCGCACCGGCATGATCAACCAGTTGATCGTCATCGGCGGACTTGCGACGGCGTGGCACTTCGGTGTGGCGAGTTATGCCGGCCTCCTCGCGCTCGGCGTCGTCCTGGGCTTTGCCGGGGCCAGCTTCGCGGTGGCGCTTCCGCTCGCCAGCCGCTGGTACCCGCCCGAGCATCAGGGCAAGGCGATGGGCATTGCCGGCATGGGCAATTCCGGCACGGTTCTGGCCGCGCTATTCGCGCCAGTCCTGGCCAAGATGTACGGCTGGAACGCCGTATTCGGGCTGGCACTTGTTCCCCTGATCGCCGTCTTCGTGTTCTACATGATCGCCGCCAAGGACAGTCCGAACCAGCCCGCACCCAAGTCGCTCACCTCTTACGCCGCCGTCCTCAAGGAGAAGGATGCATGGTGGTTCATGCTGTTCTACTTCGTGACGTTCGGCGGCTTCGTGGGTCTCTCGAACTCACTGCCGACATACTACGCCGACACCTTCGGGCTTACACCGGTGACTGCCGGATACTGCACCGCTGCCTGCGTGTTCCTGGGCTCGATGCTGCGGCCGCTAGGCGGAGCGCTGGCGGACCGCATCGGCGGGATCAACGCGCTGACCGCGGTCTACGGCATCGCCGCGGTGGTGCTGGTGGCCATTGCCCTGAGTGCCGGCTCGCTTCTCGCTACCCTCCTGCTGTTCCTGATCGTGATGGGCACGCTTGGTGCAGGTAACGGCGCAGTGTTCCAGCTGGTGCCGCAGCGCTTCCGCGAGGAGATCGGTGTCATGACCGGCCTGGTCGGCTTCGGTGGCGGCGTTGGCGGGTTCTATCTCGCCTCCTCGCTCGGCTTCGCGAAGAAGCTGACGGGCAGCACCACGCCAGGCTTCCTGCTCTTCGCGGGCCTCGCGGTGATCGCGTTGCTCGGCCTCACGCTGGTCAAGGCGCGGTGGCGCTCGACCTGGGGTGCGGCGGCCGAAGGCGTGCGCATCTGATCGAGCGCGAACGGCGGGAGTGAGGGCTCCCGCCGAACCACTGCAACAGGGAGGTACCATTGAAGACGAAAAACCTGCTCGCCGCCGCTGCACTGGCGGCGCCGCTGAGCTTCACCCAGCCCGCGCTGGCCGCGCCCGCTCCCAAGTTCGGCGATCCGATCCCGGTCGGGGATGGCCTGACGATCGATCCGATCGTGGATGCGCGCATCCGGTGGGAGCATGTCGACCAGCCTGCCACCGATGCCGACGCTGTGACGCTCCGGCTGCGCTCGGGCGCGGAATTGAAGCACAGTTCCGGCCTGTCGCTGCTGGTCGAAGGCGAGGCGACGCTGGCGTTGGGCGACCACTACAACGCCTTTCCCTTCGCCGTCGCCAGCGACCAACGGCGAACGCGGTTCTCGACTGTCGCCGACCCGGAGAATATCGAGCTGAACCGGCTGCAACTCCAGTACAAGAGCGCGGCGGCAACGCTTACCGTCGGGCGCCAGGTCATCAATCTCGACGATCAGCGTTGGGTCGGCAGCGTCGCCTGGCGACAGAACGAGCAGACCTTCGATGCGGTGCGCGGCGAAGCCAAGCTCGGGCCGATCAGCCTCGATGCGACCTATGCCAACTCGCAGCGCACGATCTACGGCATCGATGCCGGCGATCGTCGGGACTTCGCTGCGAACACCGGACCAAGGCAGCATTACGGCGGCGATTTCGTCTTCCTGGGTGCTGCGGCGAAGCTGGGGCCCGTGGGCGTGAAGGGCTTTGCCTACCTGCTCGACTACGATCCCGTATTCTATCGCACCAACAGCTCGCAGACATATGGCGCTCGGGCGACCGCCGGTTTCGCACTGGCGCCCAAGCTCAAGCTCGCGCTTGCAGGCAGTTATGCGCGCCAATCGCAGTACGGCAGCAATCCGGTGCGCTATCATGCGGACTACTTCGCCGGCGAAGCCGGCCTGTCCTACTCCGCTCTGACCGTGCTGGGCGGGTACGAGGTGCTCGGCAGCGATCGCAAGGCCGGCCGCGCACTTCAAACGCCGATGGCGACCCTGCACAAGTTCAACGGCTGGGCCGATCTGTTCCTGACCACACCCGCTGCCGGTCTGCGCGATGCCTACGTCGGCGCGACCTACAAGTTCGACGGGATCAAGGCCCTGCCCGGTCTCAACGCCGCCGTCACCTGGCATGACTTCCGCAGCGACATCGGTCATCTCCACTACGGCAACGAATGGGATGCCTCGGTGGGCTTCAAGGTAGGCAGAGTCGCGGTGCTGGCGAAATACGCCGATTACCGGCGCCACGGCGCCGCCGATTTCGCGGGCGATGCCGATACCAAGAAGTTCTGGCTCGAGGCCGACTTCGTAATTTGATGCTGCACTGCGAAAAAGCCTTGCGTGCTTGCAGGCGAATCGGTTAGTCTCGCCATCGAACGATCGCTGTGCCGCCCAACGAAGGGCGAACTCGCCAGCCTCACTTCACCAGACAACGCGTGGCAACGAAGCCGCCTCGATCCGGTCCGCTCCAGGGCCTTTCGTGGCGGCTTCTTTGCGTGTTCGCGCTTCGCATACGGAGATGCCCAGTGAATGCGCCGATGACCTTCGGAAACGACAATCTCCCATCATCGGGCCGGGAACGGCTGGTGGTGATCGGGAACGGCATGGCAGGCTGCCGGGCGGTCGAGGAGATCCTCGCCCGCGATCCGAACCGCTATTCGATCGTGATCTTCGGCGCCGAGCCGCGCGTGAACTACAACCGCATCATGCTCTCCCCGGTGCTCGCCGGCGAGAAGGCGTTCGACGACATCGTGATCAATCCGACCGCGTGGTACGAAGACAACGCCATCGAGCTGATCTCCGGCGATCCGGTCGACCACATCGACCGCGCGACACAGTCGGTGATCGCCCGATCCGGCCGGGTCGAGCCCTACGACCGGCTGCTGATCGCGACCGGCTCCGACCCCTTCATCATTCCGGTGCCCGGCCACAAGCTGCCCGGCGTCGTCACTTTCCGTGACTTGGACGATGTCGACAAGATGCTGGCCGCTGCGGACCGGGGCGGCGCGGCGGTGGTGATTGGGGGTGGCCTGCTGGGCCTGGAGGCGGCGCACGGCCTGCATTTGCGCGGCATGGACGTGACCGTCATCCACCTGATGCCCACGCTGATGGAGCGCCAGCTGGACGAGGCGGCCGGCTGGCTGCTCAAGGCCGAGCTTGAGCAGCGCGGCCAGACCATCCTGACCGGAGCCGACACCGCCGAGATCATCGAGAAGGACGGTCAGGTCGCCGGCGTGCGCCTGAAGGACGGGCGCGAGATCGCCGCCGACATCGTCGTCATGGCGGTCGGCATCCGCCCCGCGACCGGGCTCGCCAAGGCGGCCGGGCTCGATGTCGAGCGCGGCATCATGGTCGACGACCATATGGTCACCTCCGATCCGGCGATCATGGCCGTGGGCGAATGTGTGCAGCACCGTGGTACGTGCTACGGGCTCGTCGCGCCGCTGTGGGACATGTGCCGCGCGCTGGCCGATCATGCCACCGACGCGCCCTCGGGCTATCTCGGATCGGTCACTTCGACCAAGCTGAAGGTCTCGGGCATCGACTTGTTCTCCGCCGGAGACTTCTCGGGCGGGGACGGTGCCGAGGACATCGTCATGCGCGATGCCGCGCGCGGCGTGTACAAGCGCGTGATCGTCAAGGACGACAAGCTGGTCGGCGCCGTGCTCTACGGCGATACCGCCGATGGCTCCTGGTATTTCGACCTGCTGAAGAAGGGCGAGGATGTGTCCGACATCCGCGATGCGCTAATCTTCGGCCAGGCTTTCGCCTCGGGAGGAGGCGCACTCGCGGACCCTAACGCGGCCGTTGCGGCGCTCTCGGACGATGCCGAGATCTGCGGCTGCAACGGCGTCTCCAAGAAGACTGTGGTGGACTCGATCCTCGCCGGATCGTGCTCGCTCGATGCGGTGCGCTCCACCTGCAAGGCCTCGGCTTCGTGCGGGTCGTGCACGGGGCTGGTGGAATCGCTGCTCAGCCTGACCATGGGCGCGGATTACGGCGGCGCGCGCACGGTGAAGACGGTGTGCAAGTGCACCAGCTTCGGCCACGACGACGTACGCCGGCTCATCCTCGAGAAGAACCTGCGCGCGATACCGCAAGTGATGCAGGAGCTGCATTGGACCACGCCGGATGGCTGCTCGTCCTGCCGCCCCGCGCTCAACTACTACCTGCTCTGCGCTTGGCCGGGCGAGTACGAGGACGACCAGAAGAGCCGCTTCGTCAACGAGCGGATGCACGCCAACATCCAGAAGGACGGCACCTACTCGGTCGTCCCGCGCATGTGGGGCGGCCTCACTTCCCCACGCGAACTGCGCGCGATCGCCGACGTGGTGGAGAAGTTCAACGCGCCGATGGTGAAAGTGACCGGCGGCCAGCGGCTCGACATCTTCGGCATCAAGAAGGAAGACCTGCCGGCGGTCTGGGCCGATCTCAACGCGGCCGGGATGGTCTCTGGCCACGCCTACGGCAAGTCTCTGCGCACGGTGAAGACCTGCGTGGGATCGGAATGGTGCCGTTTCGGCACGCAGGATTCGACCGGGCTCGGCGTCAAGATCGAGCAGATGACCTGGGGCAGCTGGATGCCGCACAAGTTCAAGATCGCGGTCAGCGGCTGCCCGCGCAACTGCGCCGAAGCAACGATCAAGGACTTCGGCATCGTTTGCGTCGACAGCGGCTACGAGCTGCACGTCGGCGGCAACGGCGGCATCAAGGTGCGCGCCACCGACTTGCTCTGCAAGGTCGCCACCGAGGCCGAAGCGATGGATGTCTGCGCCGCCTTCACCCAGCTTTATCGCGAGCAGGCCTGGTACCTGGAGCGCACCGCGCCCTGGATCGAGCGGGTCGGGCTGGACCATGTGAAAGCCGCCCTGTTCGACGACCCTGACAGCGTGCGCCAGCTCGCTGCCCGGTTTCGCTTCTCGCAGCAGTTCTCTCAGGACGATCCCTGGGCCAAGCGCGTCGCAGGTGAGGATCGCGAGCTGCACCAGCACTTGGCCGAAGTGCGGCCGTTCGCGCCCGCAGCCCACCCCAAGGAGTTTGCATGATGATCGGTGATTGGCTCGACATCGGCCCGACGACGCAGATCGCCCCGGGCAATGCCCGCACCCTGCCGGTGCGCGGGGCCGAGGAGATCGCGGTGTTCCACACCATGCGCGGCGAGTTCTTCGCGCTGGTGAACGCCTGCCCGCACAAGCGCGGACCGCTCAGCCAGGGCATCGTGCATGGCGATGTGGTAACTTGCCCGCTGCACAACTGGAACATCTCGCTCCGCAGCGGCGAGGCGCTGGGGGACGACGAGGGTTGCGTGCCGACGATTCCGCTGAAGGTCGACGCCGGGCGGCTCTACCTGCTGCGCGAGGCGGTTGTCGGCCGGCGCGAGCAGCCCTCGAAGGCGGCCTGAGGCGGTGGCGGAGATCCGCACCACCTGTGCCTACTGTGGCGTCGGTTGCGGCATCCGGGCCGAGGTGGACGGTCGCAACGTGAAGATCAGCGGTGACCCGGAGCATCCGGCCAACCATGGCCGCCTCTGTTCGAAGGGGACACACTTGGGCGAGACGGTCGGCTTGGAAGGCCGGCTCCTCCACCCCGAGATCAACGGGAAGCGCGCCAGCTGGCCGAAGGCGATCGAACGGGTGGCGAAGACCTTTGCGGATACCATCGCCCGCCACGGCCCCGACAGTGTTGCCTTCTACGTCTCCGGCCAGCTGCTGACAGAGGACTACTACGTCGCCAACAAGCTGATGAAGGGCTTCATCGGCTCGGCCAATATCGACACCAACTCGCGCCTGTGCATGTCGAGTGCGGTGGCCGGGCACATCCGCGCCTTCGGCGAGGACGTGGTGCCCGCCAGCTACGACGATCTCGATTCTGCGGACTTGATCGTGCTGGTCGGCTCGAACACCGCATGGTGCCATCCCGTTGTTTACCAACGCATCATGGCCGCACGGTCAAAGCGTGGCACCAAGCTCGTGGTGATCGACCCGCGCCGCACCGAAACCTGCGAGGATGCCGACCTCCACCTGCCCTTGCGTCCCGGCAGTGACGTGGCATTGATGAACGGGCTGCTGGCACACTGCCGCGAGGCCGGGGTCCTCGACGAGCGCTTCCTGACCGATCATGTCTCGGCACCCGAGGGCTTCTGGGAGGCATCGGGCGAAGGCGCGGACCTGTGGTCCACCGCCGCCACTTGCGATCTGCCGCCTGCAGACCTGCGCGCGTTCTACGATCTGTTCGCAGCGCATCCGCGCACCGTCACGCTGTTCAGCCAAGGCATCAACCAGTCGATCCGAGGCACCGACCAAGTCAACGCCATCATCAACGTCCATCTTGCCACAGGGCGCATCGGCAAGCCGGGCGCGGCGCCGTTCTCGATCACCGGCCAACCCAATGCCATGGGCGGGCGCGAGGTGGGCGGGCTTGCCTCGACCCTGGCGAGCCACATGGATTTCGCCCCCGAGAACGTGGCGACCGTCAAGCGATTCTGGGCCGCGCCGAACATGGCGACCAAGCCCGGCCTGAAGGCGGTCGACCTGTTCCGCCAAGTGCGCGAAGGCCGCATCAAGGCGCTGTGGATCATGGCGACCAACCCCGCCATCTCCCTGCCCGACGCTGGGATGGTGCGGGAGGCGTTGGCGACCTGTCCCTTCGTCGTCGTGTCCGACTGCATCGCCGATACCGACACAAGCCGCTTCGCCCACGTGAAGCTTCCGGCCACCGGCTGGGGCGAGAAGGACGGCACCGTCACCAACAGCGAACGGCGCATCAGCCGCCAACGCGCGCTGCTCCCGCCCGCGGGAGAGGCAAAGCCCGACTGGTGGATCGTCAAGGAAGTCGGCCAAGCGATGGGTTGGACCGAGGCTTTCGCCTATGATTACCCCGCTGACATCTACCGCGAGCATGCCCGCCTCTCGACCTATCGCAACCACGGCTCGCGGCTGTTCGAGATCGGCCACCACGCAGCGATCTCCAACCACGCCTACGACGCGCTGGAGCCGTTCACCTGGGGCGGCACGCCGTTCGCGGATGGGCGCTTTCCCACGCCGGATGGCAAGGCACGGCTCGTGCCGGTTGCGCAGCGTGCGCTGGAGCAACCGCTGGCGAAATGGCCGATGACGCTCAACACCGGGCGATATCGCGACCAGTGGCACACGATGACGCGGACCGGCCTGTCGTCCAAGCTGTCGCAGCATCGCCGCGAGCCGTTCGTCGAGGTTCACCCGGAAGATGCGGCCGACCTCGGCATCGCTGCCGACGACCTGGTCCAGGTCTCGACCCCACAAGGCCAGAGCCTGTTCCGCGCCGCGCTCAGCGATGGACAGCGCCGGGGCGAAGTGTTCACGCCGATCCATTGGACCGACCGGCAGTCCACCGGAGGCCGCAGCGGGTTGCTGCCTCGCCCCCTGGTCGATCCGCTGTCGGGTCAGCCCGGCTTCAAGTCCACGCCGGCGCGTGTCGAAAAGGTAGCCACCGAATGGCGCGGGTTCCTGATCGCGCGCGAGGTCCCGGAGATCATCCCCGCTCTCTATGCCACGAAAGTGCGCGTGCCACAGGGCTGGCTCGTCGAACTGGCGGGCGATGGCGACCCTGCGAGCCTCGCCAAGGCGGTTCTGCCCAAGGGCGAACGCGTCGAGACGGTCGACCGCGCGCGCGGCTCGTTGCGGGTCGGTGTGCTGGACAAGGGCCAGTTGGTCGCGGCGCTGTTCGTCACCCGTGACGGCCTCAGCCCTTCGCGAGAATGGCTGATCGAGCAGCTTAGCGCCAGCGCCGCCGCATCCTCCATCGAGCTTTTGGCCGGGCGACCAGCGACGCCCCAGGCCGATCGCGGGCCGATCGTCTGCGTGTGCTTCGACGTAGGGCTCAAGACCATTGTGTCGGCGATCTCGGCGCAATCGCTGGTATCGGTCGAAGCTGTCGGACAGGCGCTCTCCGCCGGCACCAACTGCGGCTCCTGCCGCCCCGCGATCCAGCGCCTGATCGGGCAAACCAAGGAGGCAGCTCATGGCTGAACCTATCGCCCCCGGAGAAGTCTGGCTCGTCGGTGCTGGGCCTGGCGACCCCGAACTCCTCACCCGCAAGGCCGCGCGGCTGCTGGGCGAGGCCAGCGTGGTATTTCACGACGCTCTGGTCGGCCCGCAAATTCTCGAGCTGGCGGCGCCCGATGCCCGACTGGTCTACGTCGGCAAGCGCTCGGGCCGTCACTCGAAGGACCAACCGACGATCGACCGCCTGATCGTCGAGGCGGCCTTGGCAGGCGAGCGCGTTGTGCGCCTGAAGGGCGGCGACCCCGCGATCTTCGGCCGCGCCACCGAGGAACTCGACGCTTGCCGCGCCGCCGGGATCGTCGTGAAGATCTGCCCCGGCGTCACTGCGGCAAGCGCCGCGGCGGCGAGCGTCGGCGCATCGCTGACTTTGCGCGGGCTGGCACGAAGGCTGACCTTCGTCACCGCCCATGCGCGCGCCGGCGAGACCCTTTCGCTCGACTGGTCCGCCCTGGCGGACCCCGAAGCGACCCTGGCGATCTATATGGGCAAGGCGGCGGCCGGCGTGGTTGCAAGGCAGCTGATGCGCCATGGCCTGGCCCCGGACACGCCGGTCGTCATGGTCGAGAACGCGAGCCTTCCCACGGAACGCGTCTTCCACACGCGATTGAGCCTGCTGGCGATCGCTGCTCGCACCGCGCTGGGAGACGGGCCAGCACTGCTCCTCATCGGACAGGCCATGGACGCGCAGCGGAATTGCATATCGGCCACCGGCGCAAGGTCGGATCGTCTCCCCGTGACGGCCTGATTACGGCCCGGCAGCCAAGCCTTGGCGCGAGGCGGTACCGGAATAGGACGAGTTGCGGCGCAGCAAGCAAAGCTAGGCTTGACCCGGATACTCTATCTATTAGGTTGAAAAAGTCTTCCGGCTAGGTGACCAGCTTGTCGGACGAATGAGACTCTGGTCCGCGGCATTTGATCGGGATGCAGCTTGCTCCGCGTTACCAACCGCTAAAGCGCGCGATGCTCAGGCGACAGCGCCAGGCACCGTGATCCCCTCCACAGTCGAGGTGATACGATGCGAATGCCCACTCCCCCCTTCTGACCACGCCGGCAGGACCGGCCAAGCCAGCCTCGCGTCGGCGCCATGATCTGACGAACTTCACGGCGTCGCGGCTCTCGATATCTCGCCCTGGAAGGTCAGGGCGACCCGGGCCCCTGCGCCCAGCGCAGGCGCCAACTTCAGGAATTTGCCATGACCGCACTCGTTGCCACTTACCCCAACGCCAAAGACCCCGCCTCCCCCCTCGACATCCGCCCGATCGGTGGCCGGATCGGCGCTGAGATCCGCGGCGTCGTTCTGTCCGGCGATCTCGATGCCGCCACGGTCCAGGCGATCGAAGCAGCATTGGTCCGCCATAAAGTGATCTTCTTCCGCGGCCAGGATCACCTCGACAATGCCGAGCATGAGGCGTTCGCCGGGCTATTCGGCGATCCCGTCGCTCACCCCACCGTGCCGGTGGCGGAAGGCTCGCGGTACCTGCTCGAACTCGACAGTCGCGAGGGCTACGCCGCTTCGAGCTGGCATACCGACGTGACGTTCGTCGAAGCTTATCCCAAAGGCTCGATCCTGCGCGCGATCACCGTTCCCGAAGCGGGCGGCGACACCGTTTGGGCCAATGGCGAGACAGCTTACGAAAGCCTGCCCGAGCCGCTGCGCCAACTCGCCAACACCCTCTGGGCGGTCCACAGCAACGACTATGACTATGCCGCCGTGCTCAGCGGTGCGCAGGCCGACAGCCAGCAGCATCGCGATTACGTGGCGGCGCACAAGGCCGTGTTCACCTCCACAGTGTATGAGACGGAGCACCCGGTAGTCCGCGTCCACCCGGTCTCCGGCCAACGCAGCCTGCTTCTCGGACACTTCGTGAAGCGCTTTGCGGGGCTCAGCCAGCAGGACTCGCAGCGCCTCTTCGCGATCCTGCAGGAGCATATCACGCGCGAGGAGAACGTCGTTCGCTGGCAGTGGCAGCCGGGCGACGTGGCATTCTGGGACAATCGCGCAACCCAGCACCGTGCCGTGGCGGACTTCGCCCTCCAGCGCCGCACGCTGCGCCGGGCGACGATCAACGGAGATGTGCCGGTCGGCATCGACGGGCGCCGTAGCCGCGCGCTGCGCCAGGAGCGCAACGCCGAAACGCAGAACGCGTGACCGGATCGAGGCCGGGCTCCTCCGTCCGGCCTCGTTCATCCCCGGGGTTGGAAGCCCTCCCCCGTATCGAGCACCGCTCGACCGCGCAGAGGGCGACCAAGCCTACCGCGCAGTTCCGGAACCCTGGTCCGCGGCCTTTGATCGGGAAGCAGCTTGCTCCGCGTTACCAAACGCTAAAGCGCGCGATGCCGGGGCGACAGCGCCAGGTTTCGTGTTTCCCTCTCTTAAAAAGGCGAGGCGAAACGATGCACATGCAAAACGGGCACCACTGAGCTGAGCGGGCCACGCGGCGCGCTCGCGCCGGGTATTAGAGCCGGGTTCCAAGTCCTACGGCCAACCGATTGGCCATCCATCGAATTCACAGCGGTGCCGAGGCGCCCTGCATCCGCGCGCCGCCCTTTGTCCGTCGGGAGCGGCCGGTCTGCGCGCGCCCAACAAAGGTTCAAGGGGGTTTTACCATGAGTGTTTCCAGTCCATCGCGCAGCTCGCTGCTGCTCTCCTCGGCGCTTCTCGCGCTCACGCTTGCCGCGGCACCGGTCCATGCAGAGGAGGCCGAGGCCGAGGCCGCCGCTTCTGACGCTGGCGGCGAGATCGTCGTCACGGCGCGCCATCGCGAGGAAAACGCGCAGGACGTCCCCGTGGCGATCAGCGTGATCGACCAGGAGTCGTTCGAGAAGACCGGCAACTTCACACTCAACCAAGTGCAGCAGCAAGTGCCCACGCTGCAGGTGGTCAACACCAACCCGCGCAACACCAACATCACGATCCGTGGCCTCGGCGCCAACTCCTCCCTGGCGGTGGACGGGCTGGAGTACGGCGTCGGTTTCTATCTCGACGGCGTCTATTACGGGCGGCCCGGACAGTCGCAGTTCGACTTGATCGACCTCCAGCAGATCGAGATCCTGCGCGGCCCCCAAGGCACGCTGTTTGGCAAGAATACGACCGCCGGCGCAGTCAACATCACCAGCCGCGAACCCAGCTTCACCCCTGAGGTGACCGGCGAGGCGACCCTTGGCAACTACGACTTCCACCAGCTGCGCGTCTCGGGCTCTGCTCCTCTGAGCAATACTCTAGCGCTGCGCCTCACCGTGGCCGACACCCATCGCGGCGGCTTCTTGACCAACGTCTACGACCAGTCGAAGGCGCAGGATTACGACAACTTCTCGGTACGCGGCCAACTGCTGTGGAAACCCTCCGACACTCTGAAGGTCCGCTTGATCGGCGACTACTCCAAGCAGAAGCAGCACTTCATCCTGAACGTGATCGACGGCACGTTCACCCAGTTCGCCAACGGCACGACGATCCCGAACAACATCTTCGACCGCCTGGCGCGCTTCAATGCGCCTCTGCCCTACTACGGAGCGTTCCGCCGGCTCGGCAACTCCAACTCGCCGTTCCAGGCGAACATGGAAAGCTACGGCGTCTCGGGGCAGATCGACTATGACCTCGGCGGTGCGCAGCTGACCTCGATCACGGCCTATCGCTGGTGGGACTGGTATCCGGCCAACGATGGTGACGGCCTGCCGCTCTCGGTCACACTCAAGGCGCAGCAGCAGAACTTCCAACGCCAGTTCAGCCAGGAACTGCGCCTGGCTTCGTCCGGCAAGCACTTCATCGACTGGCAGGTGGGGCTCTACTACTACTGGCAAGTGGTGCGCGGCTATGGCGCGACCCAGTACGGTGCCGACTTCGCCAAGTTCAACCTGCCCGGCACCACCCCGGCACCGTTCGTGGCGACGATCGCGGCGGCGACCAACGGTCTGGAGGCGGACAGCTACTCCGACCCGCGCTTGAAGAGCTATGCCGCGTTCGGGCAAGTCGACGTCCACCTTGCCGATCCACTGACCCTGACCGCCGGCCTACGCTTCACGCACGAGGACAAGACCGGCTCGTTCAGCCGCTTTCTGGCTCCCGGCTCGGGCGGCGACCGCTCCCTGCTCACCCCCCAGCAACAGGCTCAATTCGCGGTAAGCGACATCAGCTTCACCACTGCCGACAAGCGTGACGCATTGTCCGGCCTGCTCACCCTGGGCTACAAGGTGACCCCCGACGCGCTGGTCTACGCAACATATTCGCGCGGCAACAAGTCGGGCGGCCTCAACGTCACCGCTGGCGGCTTTGGTCACGCGTTGATCAAACCCGAGACGGTCGACAATTTCGAAATCGGCCTGAAGAGCCAGTTCCTCGACCGAACGGTTACGCTCAACGCCGCCGCGTTCCTCACGAACGTCCACAACTACCAAGCCAACGTCAGCGTGCCGCTCGGCGCGACCTCCACCTTCATCCAGTACATCGACAACATACCGAAGGTGCGTTCCAAGGGCCTTGAGGCAGACCTGAACTACGCACCTAGCAAGTGGGTGAACCTTTCGGCCTCGGGAGCTTACACGGACGCCAAATACATCAGCTATGCCAATGCGCCCAACGCGCCGGAGAACAACCCCGCCGTAAACGGGGTGCAGGACCTATCCGGCGAGCACCTGCCGGGTGTCTCCAAATTCGCCTATTCCTTCGCGGCGGACGTGGCGCAACCGGTCGGCGACAACTTCGAAGGCTATGTCCACGCCGACTGGCTGCACCGTTCCTCGTTCAACAGCAGCGTCACGAATTCGATCTACGGCGTGGTGCCCGCGTACGGCCTGCTGAACGGCAGGATCGGTCTACGCACGGCCGACGGACGATACGATTTCTCGCTGTGGGCCCGCAACCTGGCGAACAAGAAATACTACGTCTCTCGCGGAGCCACGAACAACAACTACGGCCTGATCACCGCCGCGATCGGCGATCCGCGCACCTTCGGCGCGACACTTCGCGCGAAACTCTGACCTCCACCCTGACGCGGCGCTTCGGCGCCGCGTCTCTTTTACGAAGCCGGCATCGTCGGCGCGCGCAAAGTCGATCGCGAGGCCGGCAAGCTCCCGGCGATCTGGTAGAACACCGATCCCGGTTCCCCCCACTTCAATCTTGCGGCTTTGGGATGCGCAGGCGATATCCCACGCCCAGTTCGTTGCAAAGCAACGCCGGCCTTTGCGGATCGTCTTCCAGCTTCTGCCGCAAGCTTCGGACCAGCACCCGCAAATACTCGACCCGGTGATCGACCTCGCGCGGCCAGACCGAGGCCATGATCTGCTTGTGCGACACGACCCTGCCGTCCGCCCTTGCCAGCATGGACAAGACATCGAACTCCTTCGGTGTCAGGTGCACTTCACACCCGGCCTTGGTGATCATGCGATTGGCGATGTCGATGGTGACGTCCCCGGCCTTGACCACCGCTTCCCCCCCGTCACGAGTAGCACGGTGCCTGAGGGCGACGCGCACGCGGGCGAGCAGTTCATCCGTGTCGAAGGGCTTGGTGAGGTAGTCGTCGGCGCCGAGGTCGAGAGCGGTGACCTTCTCCTCGGTCGCTTCCCGGGCTGAAACCACGATGAGCGTGGTCTCGGGCTGGCGCTTGATCAGCTGGATGAGCTCGAGGCCGTCCCGATCGGGCAGGCCCAGGTCCAGCAGCACGACATCGGGCCGCTCCTGATGCAGCAGACCCATCGCGTCGCGTGCAGTGCCGGCCTCGATGACGGCGTAGTCCGCACGCCGCAGGGCAGTCAGCATCAACCGGCGGATCTGTGGCTCGTCATCCACCACGAGCACTTTGTGCGCCAGTTTCAAGGCAGTTCCTCACCCGTCATGTGCGTCAGCAGCAGCGCGTCGGGAATACGGATGGTAAAGCAGGCACCCAGCGCATCAAGATTGTTGGCGGCCTGGACGGAGAGCCCCATGGCTTCGGCGAAGCCTTTGACGATCGCCAGTCCCAGGCCGGTGCCATGGCGGGACCGATCCGACCCTTTCAGGCGAGTGAAGGTTTCGAACACACGCCTCTCCTCGCCGGCGGGAATGCCTGGACCTTGGTCGATGACCGAGACCAGCAGCGCATCGGGCAAGCGCTGGCCGCGGATCACGATCGGCGTGCCGGGATCGGCATAGCGCCCGGCATTGTCCAGCAAGTTGATGAGGCAGTGGTGCAGCAGCACCGGGTCTGCCCGCACGAGCGGAACGTCGGCGGGAATTTCGATCACCACTTCGTGTCCCTGCAGGGCCGCGCGAGTATCGTGTGCCGCGCTCGCGACGGCGTCGAACAGGTCGGTGGGCTCGAGATGCATCGGCAGGGCACCGGCCTCGATCCGCACCATGTCGAGCAGATTGGCCACGAAGCGGTTCAAGCGCCGCGCCTCGGTCTCGATCGTCTCCGCCAGGGCGCTGGAGGGATGCTGTCGAAGCTCTTGCGCCGCGGATAGGATCGTAGTGAGCGGCGTGCGCAAGTCATGGCTGACCGACGAGAGCAGCGCGGAACGCAGCCGATCGCGCTCTCCGATCGCTTGCGCTTGCAGCGCATCTTCCTCCAACGCCAGTCGGTCGAGCGCGATCGAAGCCTGGTCAATCAGGCTCATGAGCAGCGGCAACTGGTCCGAACGAAGCGGTTCTCCCGCATCGATGCGAGCGATGCCAAGAATGCCCAGCACCCCGCGCGTAGTGCGCAAAGGATGGAACAGCCAGTCCGAGGCCGTGAGGGTCGACGAGCCGCGACCCGCCGGCTGCGCATTGGCGATCGCCCACTGGGCCGCGGCCATGTCGATCTGGTCGAGGCGGTTTTCCGGCGGATAGGCGGCGCGTACCTCCGGCCCGTCCGCCGAGGGAACCAGCAGCACCGCGCCGACATCGAGCAGGCGCGCGACTTCGGCGCAGATCGCCTGCATCAGCTCGTCGCGGGTCGCGGCCGCGGTGAGTTGGCGCGAGAAGCTGGCGAGCGCCGCGTTCTGGCGGGCGCTCGAACCGGCAAGGTCGGCTTGCGAGCGCACGCGCGCGGCGAATTGACTGGTGACGATGGCGACGCCGAGCAAGACCAGGATGGAAACGACGTTTTCGGGATTGTTGACGGTCAGCGAACCGGTGGGGGGGAGGAAGAAGAAGTTGTAGGCGAGGCTGGAGGCCAGTCCGGCGAACAATCCCGCACGCAAGCCGAACGTCGCGGCGGCGAACATAACCGGCACCAGATAGAGCAGCGCGATGTTGCTGAGGTCGATCGCCTGCAGCAGCAGACGACCGAGCAGCGTCGCGGCAGCGACCGCCAGCAACGACCAGAGGTAATGGTCGGACCGAACCCAGGTGCCGGCACGCGGCAGCCGCTTCCGGCGGGACGGCGCCACTTCGCCGGCTGGAAGGACATGGACGGCGACATCGCCGATCGTGCGCACCAGGCGATCGACGACCGAACCGTGGCGCCGCTCGAACCACCAGGAACGCTCGGACTTGCCGAGCACCAGCTGCGTGGCGTGCGCATCCCTTGCGAAGCGGCGCAGGCCCTCGGTCGCGCTCGTGGCTGGCACGCTCGCCGTCGTAGCACCAAGCCGCGAAGCCAGCGCCAGAGTGTCGGCCAGCTGGCGGCGCTCCTCGGCCGTGAAGTGCTGGTCGCGCGAGGTCTCGATGTGGACCACGGTCCATTGCGCCCTCAGGGCATCGGCAAGGCGCTTGCCCGCGCGCACGAGCCCGGCGGCGTGGGGTTGCTCGCTGACGGCGACGACGATGCGCTCTCCCGCCGCGAAATTGCCGGCAAGCGCGTGGGCACGCACATGCTCCAGCATCTGCGCATCGACGGCCTGGGCCGCCCGGCGCAGCGCCAGTTCACGCAAGGCGGTGAGGTTCGACTTGGAGAAGAAATGGCTCAGCGCACGGCTCGCCTCGTGCGGCACATAGACTTTGCCCTGTTTAAGCCGCTCGATCAGTTCGTCGGGCGGGATATCGACGACTTCGATCTCGGCCTGTTCCAGGACCGAGTCGGGCACCGTCTCGCGCACCCGCACGCGGGTAAAAGAAGCGACGACGTCGTTGAGGCTCTCCACGTGCTGGATGTTGAGCGTCGAGTAGACGTCGATCCCCGCCGCAAGCAACTCCTCGACGTCCTGGTGGCGCTTGGGATGCCGGCTGCCCGGCGCATTGGTGTGCGCCAGCTCATCGACCAGCGCGAGTTGCGGGCGACGCTCCAGCAGCGCGTCGATATCCATTTCGCCAAGGCTGTGGCCGGCGTGATCCACCTGTCGACGCGCAAGGATCTCGTGCCCGGCCAGGAGCGCCTCGGTTTCGCGGCGGCCATGCGTTTCGACCACACCGACGACCACGTCGGTGCCCGCCTCCTCGCGCTGGCGGCCATCCGAGAGCATTTCCCAAGTCTTGCCGACCCCCGGCGCCGCGCCGAGGAATATCTTCAGACGGCCACGCCCCTCCTGCGCGGCCGCGCGCAGGAGGGCTTCGGGAGAGGGGCGATCGTCCGTGCTCACCGGGAGGGCATAGCGGAGGCACCATCGAGCCGTCGATTCAACTCGAACACGTTGACTCGCGGCTCGCCGATGAAGCCGAAGATCGGCCGCTCGATATGGCGCTCTACGAGGCGACGGACCTCGCCCGGCTCAAGGCCGCGGGCGCGCGCGACCCGGTCCACTTGATACAAGGCCGCCTCAGGGCTGATGTCGGGATCGAGTCCCGAGGCGGAGGTCGTCACCAGATCGGGCGGAACGGGGCGGCCTGGTGTCGCAGTCTGGTGGGTTTGCACGTCGGACTTCACCCGATCCGCAAGAGCCTGGGACGTGGGCCCGAGGTTGGAGCCGGAGGAGGCTAGCCCATCGTAGCCCTTGCCGGCCGCCGAGGGGCGTGTCTGGAAATACCGATCGGACGTGAAGGCCTGACCGACGACCGTGGAGCCGACGACCCTGCCGCGATCGGTCACCAGGCTGCCGTTGGCCTGGCTCGGAAACAGCACTTGCCCGATGCCGGTCAGCGCGAGCGGATAGGCAAGGCCCAGCAGCAGCGCGAACAGCAGCGTCATGACCAGTGCGGGGCGTAACGAAGTGCGTATGTCGTTGTTCATCTTGTACCTCCTGCCGGCAGCTCACGCCAGCCCGATCCCGTTCACTGCAAGGTCGATCAGCTTGATGCCGACGAACGGCGCGACGAGGCCGCCCAGCCCATAGACCGCCAAGTTGCGCACCAGCAGCGGCCCGGCCGCCATCGGCTTGTACTTCACGCCCTTGAGCGCGAGCGGCACCAGCAACGGAATGATCAGCGCATTGAAGATGATCGCCGAAAGGATCGCGCTTTCGGGCGTCGCCAGCCCCATCACGTTCAGCACGCCGAGGCCCGGGTAGAGCGCCACGAACATGGCCGGGATGATCGCGAAATACTTGGCGACATCGTTGGCGACCGAAAAGGTCGTCAATGCACCCCGCGTCATGAGCAATTGCTTGCCCAGGCCCACGACCTCGATCAGCTTGGTCGGATCGCTGTCGAGGTCGACCATGTTCCCGGCCTCGCGCGCGGCCTGGGTGCCGGTGTTCATGGCGACGCCGACGTCGGCTTGCGCCAGCGCGGGGGCATCGTTGGTGCCATCGCCGCACATGGCGACGAGCCTGCCGCCCTGCTGCTCCTTGCGGATCAGCGCCAGCTTGTCCTCGGGCGGGGCCTCGGCAAGGAAATCGTCGACGCCGGCTTCGGCCGCGATCGAGGAGGCGGTGAGCGGGTTGTCGCCGGTGATCATCACCGTGCGAATGCCCATCGCGCGCAACTCGCCAAAGCGCTCGCGGATGCCGGCCTTGACGATGTCCTTGAGAAAGATCGCACCCAACAGCCGTCCGTCCACCGCCACCGCCAGGGGCGTGCCGCCGGCGCGGGCGATCTCGTCGGTGACGCGGCGCAGTTCGGTGGCCGCGGCCGTGCTGCCGGCAGCCGGATTGGCCTTGAGGATCGCTTGGACGGCTCCCTTCTGGATCACCCGGCCTCCCGTCTCGACGCCCGAAATGCGCGTCTGCGCGGTGAACGGGATCACCTCGGCGCCCTGTGGCAACGCGGCGGTCTCGAAGCCGAACATCTCGCGCGCCAGCACGACGATGGAGCGGCCCTCGGGCGTTTCATCCGCGAGGCTGGCGAACAGGGCCGCCTCGGCGAGAGCAGACACGTCCGTGCCGCCGACGGGCCGGAACTCGGTTGCCTGGCGATCACCGATGGTGATCGTGCCGGTCTTGTCGAGCAGCAGCACGTCGATGTCGCCCGCCGCCTCTACCGCGCGGCCGGACTTGGCCAGCACGTTGAAGCGCACCAGGCGGTCCATGCCGGCGATGCCGATGGCCGAGAGCAGCGCGGCGATCGTCGTGGGGATCAGCGTGATCAGCAGTGCCGCCAGGATCGCGACGGGCACGCTGCCTCCGGCATAGCTGGCGAAGCTGGGGATGGTGGCGACCGCGATCAGGAAGATGATCGTCAGGCCGACCAGCAGCAAAGTCAGGGCGATCTCGTTGGGGGTCTTCTGCCGCTCGGCGCCTTCCACCAGCGCGATCATACGATCGAGGAAGCCTTGGCCGGGATCCACGGTAACGCGCACGCGGATCTCGTCGGATATGACGCGGGTGCCCGCCGTCACCGCCGAGCGATCGCCACCCGCCTCGCGTATGACAGGTGCGCTTTCGCCGGTGATCGCAGCCTCGTTGACCGACGCGACGCCTGCAACGACATCACCGTCGGACGGGATGAGGTCACCGGTCTGCACCAGCACCACGTCGTCCTTGCGCAACGCGCCGGCGGGGACTTCTTCATACGTGGCGCCCTTGACGCGCTTGGCGGTGAGTTCCGCCTTTGTGGCGCGCAGCGAGGCGGCCTGCGCCTTGCCGCGGCCTTCGGCGAGCGCCTCGGCAAAGGTGCCGAACAGCACCGTCAGCCAGAGCCAGATCACGAGTTGCAGCTTGAAGCCAACGGCAAGCCCGTCCTGGCCGACGACGAGCAGCACGGTCAGCAGCAGCGCGACCATGGCGGTGGTGAACATCACCGGGTTGCGGATCAACTCGCGCGGGTCGAGCTTGCGGAAAGCGTCGCCGATCGCCGGAACGATCAGGTCTACCGTGAACAGGGACTTGGATTCAGCGAGGGACATACGACGGTCCTCAGAAGAGCTGGCCGCGGATCATCGCGAGATGATCGGCGATGGGGCCAAGCGCGAGGCTGGGCAGGAAGGTCAAGCCACCAACGATCAGCACGATGCCGATCAGCAGGCCGGTCCACAGCGGGCCGGTGGTGGGAAAGCTGCCGGCGGTCTCGGGCGTGTACTTCTTGGCAGCGAGACTGCCGGCGATGGCGAGCATCGGGATGATGATGAAGAACCGCCCGATCCACATCGCCACGCCGAGCAGGCCGTTGTAGAATGGCGTGTTGGCCGAGAGGCCCGCGAACGCCGACCCGTTGTTGCCGACGCCCGAGGTGAACGCGTAGAGGATCTCGGTAAAGCCATGCGGTCCCTTGTTGAGCGGACCGGCAAGACCGGCCTGGGTGACCGACGCGAGGGCGGTGAAGCCCAGGATGATCAGCGGCAGCACCGCGATCGCCAGCACCGCGAGCTTGACCTCGCGGCTCTCGATCTTCTTGCCGACGTATTCGGGCGTGCGACCCACCATCAGCCCCGCCACGAATACCGCCAGTATGGCGAAGAGCAGGAACCCGTAGATGCCCGCACCGACGCCGCCGATCACCACTTCACCAAGCTGGATGTTGATCAGCGGGATCATGCCACCCAGCGCCGTGAAGCTGTCGTGCATCGCGTTGACCGCGCCGCACGAAGCCGCGGTCGTGATGACGGAGAACAGCGAGCTTGCGGCAATGCCGAAGCGAACTTCCTTGCCCTCCATGTTGCCGCCGGCTACGCCCAGGCCGTGCAGCACCGGATTGCCCGCAGCCTCCTGCCAGTAGGTTACGGCGGTGCCCGCCAGGAACAGCGCCATCATGGCCGCAAGGATGGCCCAGCCCTGGCGCGTGTTGCCCACGGCTTTGCCGAAAGTGTACGTGAGGCCAGTGCCGATCGCGAAGATCGAGAGCATCTGGACCAGATTGGTCAGCGCGCTCGGGTTCTCGAACGGGTGGGCGGAGTTGGCGTTGAAGAAGCCACCCCCGTTGGTGCCCAGCATCTTGATCGCCTCCTGGCTGGCGACCGGTCCCAGCGCGAGCGTCTGCTTCACGCCTTCCAGCGTCGTCACGTCCACGGTAGCCGCCAGTGTCTGCGGCACGCCGCTGGCGATGTAGAACACCGTCAGGACGACCGAGAGCGGCAGCAGCAGGTAGAGCGTCACGCGCGTCACGTCGGCCCAGAAATTGCCGATGCCGGTCGCGCTCCTGCGAGCGAAGCCGCGGAACAGCGCGAAGGCGAGCGCGATCCCGGTCGCCGCCGAAAGGAAGTTGTGCAGCGTCAGCGCGAGCATCTGCGAGAGGTTCGACATCGTCGTCTCGCCCGCATAGCTCTGCCAATTGGTGTTGGTGGTAAAGCTGACGGCGGTGTTGAACGCCAGGTCCGGAGCCAACGGACCCAGCCCTTGCGGGTTCAACGGCAGCAAGGCCTGGGCGCGCAGGAGCACATAGGTCAGCAGCAGCAGCGCGGCGTTGAAGATCAGCATGTGCACCGCATAACGCCGCCAGGACTGGTCCTCCTGGGGGTCGATCCCGGCTAGGCGATAGAACCCGCGCTCAACTGGGCCTAGAATGCCGTGCAACGGCGTGCGCCGGCCCTCGTACAGCGCGAAGAGCCACAGGCCGATCGGCTTGGCGAGCGCCAGCAACAGGGCGACGAAGGTGGCGATCAGCAGCCAACCTTGACTGGTCATGGGTCCTGCTCCTCAGAACCGCTCGGGCCGCACGAGCACGGCGACGAGGTAAAGAAGAAGGCCGAGCGCGGTGACGGCGGCGAGCCAGATGTCGAGGTTCATCGGCGGCTCCCTCAAGCCCGGTCGCAGAGCCCGGCATACGCCAGGCTCCCGATCAGCAGGACGAGAAAGAGGCCGACCCACAAGGTGTCGTGCATGTCAAAACTCCTGCATGCTCGCGCCGGCCGGGGTTACGGCGGGAGCGGCTGCAGGCGACCCATTAGGCGCACGCCGCGTTTGAAATCGAGATGGAGCACAGCGCAGCCGCGTAGTATTTGCATATGAATTGGAGTGGAGCGGCGCTGATCGAGCTGCCCGCAGATCCAGGCCCGCGCGGGAGAAGCCCGCGTTCGCCTGGTGGACAAGTTCGACACTGGCGCAGCGTGCCGGCTTCGCGGCGATGGACACAACCACCCCGTTGTTGGATCAAATGTCCGTTTCGTCGGGTCCCTCGCTTAATCGCGGCGGCCTGACGCCTTGATCGAAACGGGAGCCTGCCGATGTCTGACCGACGCGAAATCTTGATGGGTGCGGGACTGCTGCTCGGCGCGGCGGCGAGCATTCCGGCGGCGGCTCGCACGGCCAAAGCGTCCGGCGCCTCGCGCATGACCTATACCGTGCCGCAGGGCCCCTGGACCGAACTTGGCGATCTGCGGCGCGCGGGCGGCAAGCTGCATTATGCCGCGCTTGGACCGAAGGATGGCGGCGGCAAGCCGCCGATCGTGCTGCTCCACAAACTCGGTGGATGGCTATCGGACTGGCGCTTCGTGGCCCCTGCCCTCGCCGACGGACGGCGCGTGCTGGCGTTCGACCTGCCCGGGCATGGCGGCTCGCGCTGGGATGGCGCGCCGCCGTACATCCAGACGTTGGGCGAGACCGCAGCCCTCTTGGTCGGCGCCCTGGACGAATTGGGCATCGACCGGGTCGACCTGATCGGAACGTCGTTGGGCGGGTGTGTCGCGGTGCCGTTGAGCGCCTTCTGGCCCGAGCGCGTGCGCAAGCTGGCAATCGTCTCGAGCGCACTGGGCGGCAAGCGGACGCTCGCAGAACTGAAGGCCGCCGTGGACGACAAGCAGCGCGGAACGACCGTCGATGCCGAGGGCTATCCGCTGCCGGTTCCCGACGACATGCTGCGCAATATCTTCGGCATCGTCCATGCAGAGGAAATCAACAAGGAGGGGTGGGAAAGCCGCAAGGCCGCGGGCTTGTGGCCGCCGCCGTCAGAGCGCGGCGTCGGCATCACCGATATCCAGGGCACGCTGAAGTGCGTCGCCGCGCCGACGCTGCTGCTATATGGCGAATACGACAAGGCGTACCTGAAGTTTCGTCCAAGCGCCGAGGCGGCACTGAAGAACTCCGTCACCAAGATCGTGCCTAAGTCCGGCGCCTTCGTGATGATGGACAATCCGCCCGAAACCGCACGCATCCTGCGCGACTGGGTACAGTCCTGAAGAACTGCCCGGCCTGACGTGGAGTCAGGCCGGGCTTGTCTCAAGCGTCCCAGACTTCCGGGACCAAACGTTGCCCGGGCTCGCTGTCGAAGCGGCTTTCCGGCTGCGCCAGCCCCAGCCGATCCCGCAAGGTCACGCCCTCGTAGGCGGTCCGGAACAGTCCGCGACGCTGCAGTTCGGGCACGACCTCGTCGACAAAATCCTCAAGTCCCCCGGGCAGAAGCGGCGGCGAAATGACGAACCCGTCGGCGGCGCCGCTCTCGTGCCACTGCTGCAGCTCGTCGGCGATGTCGGACGCGGTCCCGACCGATGTCCTGCTGGTTCGGCCGCCAGCGACTTGCAGGGCGAGCGCACGGATCGTCGGCCTCTCCCGCACGATCGTCTCTACCACTCTGTCGCGGGTCGAATTCTGCCCCTCGAGCAACGCGGGCGGCAGTGGGGGCATCGGGCCATCAGGATCGTACGCGGACAAATCGAGGCCACCCAGCAGCCGCTCGAGCTTGTCCAGCGCGATAGGAAGGGGGATCAGGTCGTCCAGCTCTCTTTTCAGCGACGCAGCCTCTTCCCGCGTCTTGCCGATCACCGGCGTGATGGCCGGCATGATCTTGAGCGAGCCTGCATCCCGCCCGAATTGGGCGAGCAGATCGTGCATCTCCTCGCGGAAGGCTCGTGCGGTCTCGATCGAAGGGTGGGAGGTGAAGATCACCTCGGCGCAACTGGCGGCAAAGGCCTTCCCGTCGGCCGAGGCGCCCGCCTGCACCAGCACGGGATGGCCTTGCGGCGAGCGCGGGACGGTCGATGGTCCCTCCACCCGGAAGTGCTCGCCCACATGCTTGATCGCCGACAGGCGGTCCGTATCGGTGAACCTGCCGCTGGCCTTGTCCGCGAGCATGGCGCCGGTTCCCCAGCTGTCCCAAAGCTTCCGCGCCACATCGACGAACTCGGCCGCGCGCCGGTAGCGGTCGCCGTGCGCCATGTGCGAGGCCTGGCCGTGATTGTGCGCCTCGTGCTCCATTGTCGAGGTGACGATGTTCCAACCTGCGCGCCCCTTGCTCAGGTGGTCGAGCGTGGCGAACCGTCGAGCGATGCCGAACGGTTCATTGTAGGTCGTCGATGCGGTGGCGATCAGGCCGACCTGGCTAGTCACCGCCGCCGCCGCGGAGAGGATCAGCAACGGATCGAGCTTGGGCGTCTCCAGACCGGCGAAGACATCTGCGGACTGGGACTTGGGGAAGCCGAGATAATCGGCAAAGAAGACGGCATCGAACAAGCCACGCTCGGCCGTGCGCGCAAGGCCTGTGAAGTAGTCGATGTCCGTCAATGCCGCCGTCGCCGCACGGGGGTGACGCCACCCCGCGATATGGCCGCCGGTCTGCATCAGGAATGCCAGTAGCTTCATTGTCCGCCGCTCCCTCGCTCGCTGCAGTAGATAGAGAGCGAGCGGCCAAGATTTGCTCTTCCTATGGAACAATTCTCCGCACCATGAGCAAAGCGGGCGTGCCACACCTGCTGTCCATCGCGCATGTGTCATCGTGCCGCCCAGGACGTCACCGGAGATCGCCTTGAGCCCTGCCCCTCACCTCTCGACCCAAGGAAGGCCGCCGGGCCGTGCCGCGGCTTGGATCGCCGTGACGCTGCTGTGCCTGGCGCAGATCGTCTCCACGGTCGATCGCGGAATGCTGGCGCTGGTGGTGGACCCGGTCAGGGCCGAGCTTGGCATCAGCGAAGTCCAGATCGCCCTTTTGCAGGGCTTCGCCTTCTCGGTCTTCTACATCATCACCGGAGTGGTGCTCGGGATCGTGGCCGACGCGGTGAACCGCAAGCGGCTGCTGGTGGCCGGCATCGTGGTGTGGAGCGCGGCGACGATCGCGAGCGGCCTTGCCCACGATTTCACGCAGATGTTCACCGCGCGGCTCTTCATCGGCATCGGCGAAGCTGTCCTGGCGCCTTGCGCGGTCACCATCATCAGCGACATGTTCCCGGCCGAACACCGAGGACGGCCGATGGCCCTGTACGTCTTCGGCAGCATCGTGGCCTATGGCGTCGGGTCGCTGATCATCGGCTATGTGCTGGCGGCAGCGCCGCGCGGCGATCTGGACTGGATCTCTTTCCTGCGCGGGTTGACGCCATGGCGGATCGCCTTCGTGCTCGCGGGCCTGTTCGGAGTGGTGCTCTCCGCGCTGATCTCGCTCCTGCGCGAACCACCGCGGCAAGTGTCGGTCGCGGGCGACAGGCTTGCGAAGGATCTGCGCGGCAGTCTGGAGTACATGGCACTGAACTGGCCGATGTACCTGTCGTTCTACGGCACCCTGACATTCTTCGGCATGGGCATGTCGGTCGCCAGCAACTGGGGTCCGATGCTGCTGACGCGGGTCTACGGCTACTCCGTCAGCGAGGCGAGCACCTTGCTCGGCATGGGCCAGATCACCTGGGCAGTGCTCGGTGCCCTGATCGCCGCATTCGCGGTTGATCCGATCGCCCGCGCCTGGGGCCCCGCGGGCAAACTCTGCTTCGCCGCGGTCCTGTGCCTCGCCGCGCTACCCTCTGCCAACGCGGTCTTCGCCGCGAGCGGCACCTCGGCAATGGTCATGGCCACCGAAGGGACGTTCTGCGCCGCCATGTTCGGCTCGGCCATGCTCTCGGTCATTGCCGAGATCACTCCGGCGCGCGTGCGAGGGCTTTCGGTCTCGCTCTATGCCTTCTTCATGACCCTCGTCGGTGCCTCGTCCGGTCCGGTCGTCGTCGCGTTCCTGACCGAGCATGTGTTCGCTTCGCGCGCCGCGGTCGGCACTTCGATGGCCATCACCGGCAGCGCGGCTTTCTTGCTGGCGACCGGGCTCGGCGGCTTCGCGGCGCTGCAGCTAAGGACCATGCGCGCCTCCGCCGGGGTGCTCTCGCCAGCGCCTGTCGCAGCCTGATTTCCAAATCCTGGAGAATTCCTTGACCCAGCTTTCCAAAGCCTATGCGCCGAGCCGCTACGGGCAATTGCATTATCGGATCGCACAAGCCGCGCCGAACGCGTCCGCGCCCCCACTGCTGTGCCTTCACCAGACACCCAGCAGCGGCAAGGAGTGGCTGCCGGTCATGCCGGCGCTGTCCCGAAACCGCGTTGTGATCGCCGCCGACAATCCCGGGTATGGCATGAGCGACGCGCCGCCCGAGCCGGTCACGATCGAGGACTTTGCGGCCGTGATGGCCGATCTCATGAGCTACCTGGCCGATCGCGGAGATATCCCTCCCGGCCCCTTCGACGTGATCGGCTATCACACCGGTTCGGTGGTGGGGACCGAACTCGCCCGCAGCCTGCCGGACCGCGTCCGCAAGGCCGTCCTGTTCGGCCTCGCCGCCTATCCTGAAGAGCAGCGCATGGAGAAGCTGCGCACCTTGCGCGACAAGTTCCCCGTGCCCGATCGCACCTTGCGCCATGTCGAGCGGCAGTGGGCCTTGATGCAGTCCCTGATCGACGAGCGCATGGATGCCGAAACCATGCACATGGCCATGGCCGAAAGCCTCGCGCTGGGTAGTCGCCTCCCTTGGGGCTACGTCGCGGTGTACAAGTACGATTTCCTGGGAGCGATGCCGCAGGTCCAACAGCCGGTGCTGATCATGAACCCGGAGGACGACTTGCACGAGGTCACCCTGCGCACCGCCGGCGGATATCCCAACGGGTCGCGCTTCGACATGCCGGGCGTGGCGCACGGCGTTCTCACGATCGAGCACGACGCGGTTGTTGCGCGCATAGAGGAATTCCTGGCCCTGTAATCGGCCGCCAGGCGGACCCTTTATCCACGCAGTGAGGAAGGCCGTGCAAGCGCGCGTCAATTTGTTCTACAAATAGTGTTTATGTTCATGCGTCCGTACGGTGGCTGCGACCGAAGGGGCGCCCTGCCGACCACGAGCAGGCTGATGGTGTGAGGCTATGACTGACTACGACCTGATCATCCGAAAAGGCACGATTGCCGACGGGACCGGCGGCGAACTGCGAGAGGGCGACATCGCCGTTAGCGACGGGCGCATCGTGGCAGTCGGGCGCGTGGACGGTTCGGCGCGCGAGGAGATCGACGCGAAGGGCAAGCTCGTCACGCCGGGCTTCGTCGACATCCACACGCATTACGACGCGCAGGTCACCTGGGATACGCGCTTCTCGCCTTCGACCAACCACGGCGTCACCTCAGTGCTGATGGGCAATTGCGGCGTCGGCTTCGCACCCTGCCGCCCCGAACAGCGCGCGCAGATGATCGATACGATGGAGGGCGTCGAGGACATTCCCAACATCGTCATGGCCGAAGGCCTGCCCTGGAACTGGGAAACCTTCCCCGACTACCTCGATGCGATCGAGGCGCGCCCGATGGATGCGGACTTCGCCGTGGCCATCCCGCACATCCCGGTTCGCGTCTGGGTGATGGGCCAGCGCGCGATCGATCGTGAGCCTTCGACCTCCGACGACATCCGCCAAATGGCCGCCCTCGTCGCCGAGGGCGTGAAGGCGGGCGCGTTCGGCTTCTCGACCACGCGCGTCATCGGCCACCGCGATGCCCATGGCGGCCAGCTGCCGGTGACCACCGCGAGCGAGGACGAACTGCTCGCCATGGCCCTGGCGATGAAGCCGTTCGGCAAGCAACTCTTCATGTCCTCCTCCGAATTCGACACCTCGAACGGGTTCTCGTCCGAGTTCAACCTGCTGGCGCGGATCGCCCAAATCTCGGGCCACACGGTGACCTTCCCGCTGCTCCAGTACGACGAGCGCCCCGAGCAGTGGCACGAACTGGCCGAGGCGTGCGCCGCGGTGCGCGCGCAGGGCGTCGACATGCTGGGGCAAGTGGTGGCCCGGCCGGTCGGAGTCCTGTTCGGCCTGGAGCTGAAGCTCAATCCCTTCCAGGGCTGCCCGACTTACGACCGCATCGCCGACCTTCCTCTCGCCGAGC
>Ga0068863_100000976_pt1 | contig 28769 bp, 19 predicted proteins | sample KBSSwiS62_FD_66596 | JGI IMG/M metagenome (GOLD analysis project Ga0068863, IMG submission 66596) | Switchgrass rhizosphere microbial communities from Kellogg Biological Station, Michigan, USA - KBS Switchgrass S6-2 | ecosystem: Host-associated > Plants > Roots > Rhizosphere > Soil ... | reverse complement strand
TGGAGATGAACGACGGACGCGTCGCGGGGCTTTACGACACCATCGGTCAGCTCGACGCACCGCACCGCGCGTTTGCCCTGGGCTTCTGGATCCCCGACGCCGCGGTGCGTCTGGATCGTTTCAAGACGCTGATCACCGCCGGCGCCAGCGCGTATCGCGAGTGGCACGTCCGGACGATGCCGTTCAACCGGTCGTCGTTCGATCTCGCGATGACGCTGGCACGGATCGAGGTCGCCGACAATGGGACGCCTGCCGCACCCAACTCGCGCGGTTTCTGGACGCGCGTCTTCTCGGGCGTCGACGTACCCGAGGATGCCGCACGGCAGCTGCGGAGCGTCGACGACGAGCCGCTGGATGCGGCGTGGCTGGCGGACACGATTGGCTCGGCCGATGTCCGGCAGCGCGCCGAGCGCCTCGAACAGATCGCCATCGGCCAGCGGGTGTTCGGCGACGGCGCGGCCGGGCGCGATCGCGCCGACGTTTTCGTCGCGCTTCGCGGGATCTCGCGTTACCGGTTGCTGATCCTGACGCTCGATCGCATCGGCATCCGATCCCCGTCGGTTTTCGCGGCGGCCGTCAGACACGCGATGCGCCTGTCACCGGTCGACGGCCGGCGCGGCTTCGTGGCCCAGGCTCAGTTCCAGGGCGCGCTCGCAATCCTGTCGCGCATGGCGAGGGTCCGTACGTTCAGCGTTCCGCAAACCCAGGCACTGATCGAGAAGCTGATCGCCCTGCCGTTTGGCGACGATGGCCGCTACGCGGGCGCGGTCGCCGGGTGGCTGAGAAACGGCGTCGCCGCCGCGCTGCCGCTCGCCGACACCATCGAGTCGGCGATCCTGCTCGGAATGTCGGGGCCGGCCGCCGCGGAGCGCGTGCCGCGGCTGGCGTGGGAAGGGCAGCCCTACCGTCTCGATCTCGGGGCCGCCGAACGCCGCCGTCTCCAGCAGGTACGCGATCGCCAGGAGGGACTGCCGCTCGACCTCGCGCTCGATATCGCCGCCGTCGGTCACACGCTGGCCGGTGAGGCGCTATCGCCCGACGAGCTCCAGCGCGTCGTGACCCGGCTGTCGCGGATGATCGACGACACACCGCAGCGCCCCAATCGCGCCGAGACGGAGAACGTGCCGCCTGGCGTGTCGCAGCCGTCGAACGTTCACGAGACGCTGCAGAAGGTGGCCGAGGAGTTGTCGAAGGCGGTCCGGATTAAGGACGCCAAGCGCGCGGCGCGCGAGTCCGAATCCCTGAGCGACCTGGCCGACCAGCTGCTGGCGGAAATCCTGCTCTCGATTTCATACGCCGCGGACGTTGGCGACCCCGAGGGCACGGTGCTGCTCGCCGCGGATGTCTCGCATCGCCATGACTTCGGGTTCGGCGCGAAGGACTCGGAGCTGCGAATGCGGCAGGTGTGGTCGATGCCGAAACAGGACGTCACGCCCGGCATCCCCTGGCGCGTGAGCGGATCGCTGCTCGGTCTCGACGTCGCGCTCGCGCCGCTCACCTTGCGGCGGCTGAACTTCGAGCGTGTCCTCGAAGCGCCGAAATTGACGACGAATCAGCGCGATACCTTCGCGCTCAGCGTCGCGCTTCTCAATCCCTACGACTTGCGCAACGCCGACCGCGATCGGATCGCCGAAGCGATCGATCGCGGCACGCGCCGCGTCGCGGAGCTGTCCGGGGCGGAGGCGTTGGATGCGCTGACCAACGAGATCGCGATGGAGCCGTGGCGGCGCCGCGCGATCGCCTGGACCTTCGCTCACGAGCGCGATCGCGTGACGTCGATGCTGTCGTTGACCGAGCTGCTCGTACTGGGTGGCGGACGGCCAGCGGAGTTCGACGCGTGGGGCATGGCGGCGGTCGCCACCGGCTGCGTGTGCCCGCGCCTGCCGCGGCCAGGCAGCTGGCCGTCCCTCATCGGGCGTCCCCAGCTCGGTTTAGTCGCGGTCGGCGTGGCCGATCTGAACCTCCACGTCGCGATCATGCTGAAAGAGATGCAACTGCCCGCCGCGCTCGCCCGAGTGATATTGTCCGGGGCGATGCAGGACTTCATCGACGAGGTCAGGCCGACCGACGACGGCGACTGGCTGACGCTGGTCCGCCGGGCGCGGCTGGTGCCTCGCGATCGCGTCGAGGACTATATTGCCGCTGCCACGGCGACCGGGCCGCTGGTGCCGGACAGCGAGCAGCGCTAGGGCAGGACGGGCGGGAGGGGCAGGAAGGGCAGGACGGGTAGGAAGGGCGGTATGGCCAGAGTGCGCACAGCGAGCGTGACGGGCGCGGTGGTGGCGGCGGCTTTCGGCCTTGCGCTGATCGTGTCCGCCCAGACGCCCGATTCCGCTCCGCAGCTCAAGATTCTCTCGCCCGGCGAAGACAGCTACGTCAGCGGACCGACGCTTCTCCGTGCCAGCATCGTCCCGGCCGAAGCCGCCGCGAGCATGACGTTCTTCGTCGACGGCCGGCAGGTCTGCGCCCTGACGCGTCCGCCGTTCGAGTGCGAATGGGACGCGGGACCCGCCCTCGGCGAACATCAGGTACGCGCGGTCGCGACGCTGACGGCCGGCGGCCGAGCCGTCCAGACGATCCGCACGAAAGCGGTGAGTGTCACCGAGAAGGTCAACGTCGACGTTGTGCAGGTCACGGTGACGGTCAGCGATGGCCACGGCCGCTTCGTCCGCAACCTGCCGCGAACCGCCTTCCGCGTGCTGGAAGACGGCAAGCCGCAGGGGATCACCCACTTCACCTCCGAAGACGTGCCGCTCGAGATCGTCGTCGGCATCGACATCTCCGGCAGCATGACGCCGGCGATGCCGAAGCTGAAGAAAGCGGTCAAGGAATTCCTCAAGGACGTGCCGAACCAGGATCTCGTCACGCTGCTGGGATTCAACGACAGCATCTTCACGCTGACGCGCAAGGCTGGCGATGTCGCGGAGCGCTCCAGGGCCGTGGATCGGCTGGCGCCGTGGGGATCCACCGCGCTCTACGACGTCATCCTGCGCGGTGTCGAGATGCTGGGCCGCCAGACCGGACGCAAGGCGCTGATCGTGTTCACGGACGGCGAGGACCAGGGAAGCCACGCGACGATCAACGACGTCGAGCGGCGCCTCCAGTCCAGCGACGTGACGCTCTACATGATCGGCCAGGGCCGCGGCGTCACGCTGGACGCGCTGAAGAAAGTCATGGAGCGCCTGGCGAACCCGACCGGCGGGCGCGCGCTGTTCACTGACAGCATCGACGAACTCCACGACTCGTTCGCCGACCTACTCGACGAGCTGTCGAACCAGTACCTGCTCGGCTACGAGCCGATCAATACGAAGCACGACGACGTGTGGCGCAAGATCAAGGTCGAAGTGGACGGCCATCACGAGGTGCGCGCCCGGCAGGGATACCGGGCGACGACCGCAAAATGACGCGACAACGATTTAACCGCGGGGCACCAGCCTTCGCTCGCGATGTGGTGAGCGAGCTACGGCCTGGCAGGCGCAGAGGGCGCAGAGCAAAGCAAACTATTTTTCTCTGCATCGTATGCGGTCTCTGCGGTTTGCATTTCGTGACGGCGTTCGGGCAGCAGCCGCCGCCGCCGGCGTTCAAATCGTCGGTCGAAGTGACGTCGCTCGACGTCACCGTCGTCGACACCAACGGCAAACCGATCACGAACCTGACGCCGGCCGACTTCGTCGTCCGGATCGACAACAACGTGCGGCGCGTGGTGGCGGCTGAATGGGTGCAGCTGACTAGCGGCGACGACAAGCCGGCGGTTGCCGTCACGCCGCCCGAGGGTTACAGCACCAACGAGAATTCGATCGGCGGCCGTTTGATCGTGATGGCGATCGACCAGCCGAACATCCGCTTCGGCGGCGCGCTGGCGATCGCCAGGGCCGCCAATGCCTTCGTGGACCGCCTGCAGCCGGCCGATCGCATCGCCGTCGCGGGAATCGGGACGGGCGCTCCGGCCACGCCATTCACGACCGACCGGGCCCGCATCAAACAGACGATTTCGCGAATGACCGGTCAGAAGATTATGCAGCGCGGCCTGATCGGCAAGAACATCGGGCTGGCGGAGGCGCTCCAGGTCGTCGATCGGAGCGACACGGAAACGTTGAAGCAGATTCAGCAGCGTGAGTGCGCCGCGGAAAACAGCCCGGGCGCCCGCGAAGCGTGCTATTCGGAAGTCGATATGCAGATCCATCAGATCACGATGGACGCCAAACACGAGGCCGACCAGACGGTCCAGGCGCTGCGCGACCTGTTCATCGGTTTGCGCGCCATCGACGCGCCCAAGACGCTGATCTTCATCTCCGAGGGTTTTACGTTGAGCGATCAGTCGACGACCTTGATCGAGCTCGGCAGTCTGGCGGCGGCGGCGCGCACCAGCCTGTACGCGCTGCAGCTCGATCAGGCGCTGTTCGACGTCGCGGACGCGCGGATGGCGCGGAACCCGTTCGCGGATCGCCGGGCGGCGACCGAGGGGCTCGACATGTTGGCGGGCGCCTCGCGCGGCACGCTCTTCACGGTCACCGGTTCTGGCGAGGCGCTGTTCTCGCGGATCGAGTCGGAGCTCTCCGGCTACTACCAGCTGGCGGTGGAATCGGATCCGCGCGATCGCGACGGCAAGCCGCATCCGATTCGCGTCGACGTGCCGCGACGCGGTGCGTCGGTGCGATCGCGCCGGCAGATTCTCAACGCGCCGTCGGATGAAGCCGCGGTGCGGGCCGCGCGCTCTCCGCGCCGCGCGATGGCGGCCGCGCTCGGCTCGCCGCTCTTGTCCTCGGCGCTGCCGCTGCGCGTGGCCTCGTTTTCGCTGCAGGGTCCGGAGCGCGACAAGGTCCAGCTCCTGATCCATACCGACATCGGGAGCGATTACCCGACGCCGAAAGTCGTCTCGGTCGGCTATGTGATTTCCGACACGACCGGCAAACAGATCGAGACCAAGGCGTTCGACGTGCGGGCGTCACCGGTGATGAATGGCGTCCCCTCGCCGCTGCAGTACAACGCGGGCGCCAGCCTGCCGCCTGGCACCTACAACCTGAAGCTGGCCGTCGCCGAAGGCGATCGAGTCGGCAGCATCGAGCACGAGATTCACGCGGCGTTGCCGAACACCAGCGGACTCGCGTTCAGCGAGCTGATGGCAGGTGGTCCGCACGACGCCGGCCAGCTGCTGACGCCGACCATCGGATACACCGTCACGTTCGGCATGCTTCACGGCTACGTCGAGGTGTACGGGCCGAGGGCGGCGGGTGTCACCGCGGAGTACGAGGTGGCGACCAAGCCCGATGCGCCGGCGCTGATCAACCTCGACGCGCCGCCGTATCCCGCCGGCGACGATCGGGTGATCTTCTCGACGAAGCTGCAGGTCAACCAGCTGCCGCCGGGCAAGTACGTGCTGCGCGCGATTTTTTCCGAGCAGGGCAAGGCCGTGAAGACGCTCACACGGCCATTCGAAATCACGCCGCCGAAAGTGCTGATGACGTCTGCCGAAGGGCTTGGCGCGGTGTCAGTGGACAGCGAGCTCTTCCTGCCGGTCGACGAAACGGCGCTCGCCGGGCCGTTCAAGCGTGACGACGCGGTCAAGCCCGAGGTGCTCGACCAGTTCAGCGGCCGCGTCGCGTCGGAGATCAAGCAACCGTTCGACGAGGGAATCGGCTTCCTGACCCGCGGCGAGTATCAGAAAGCCGAGGCGAGCTTCAAGAAGGCGATCAGCCCTGATGGCGACAGCACGGTGCCGCTGGTGTACCTGGCGGCGGCGTTCGCCGCGGCCGGCCGCAACCTCGAGGCGGCCAGCGCGTGGCAGACCGCCCTCATCGACGGATCCGACTACCCGCAGGTTTACCAGTGGCTGGGCGACGCGCTGATGCGCGAGCGCGACCTCGGCGCCGCGAGGACGATTCTCGAAGAGGCGGTCGGCAAATGGCCGACCGACCCGCGCTTCACCAAGCCGCTCGCGCTGCTCTACGGCACGTTCGGCCGCGGCCGCGAGGCGGTGCGAACGCTCGAACGCTATATCTCCGAGCGCGAGGACGATCGCGACGCCTACTACATGGCGGTGCAATGGATTTACACCGTGCACTCGGAAGGCGCGGTCGTCCACGGCCGTGCGGAGGACCTCACGCTCGCGCGAGCGTACGCAGACCGCTACGCAAAGGCCGGCGGTCCGCAGCTGCCGCTCGTCAAGCAGTGGGTGGACTACCTGGAGAACCAGGGGCGGAAATAACCGCTTAGCCTTCGCTGTTGTTGCTAGAGTCGCTGCTCGACGCTTTTCTTCCACGCGTCGAGCGACGGGCCGCCGGCTTCCTCGCGGCGGCCGCCTTCTTGACCGCTGCCGTCGGCCGCGCCACCCGCGCGCGCCGTGGCTTCGGCTTGGCGCGTCCGAGCAGCTCCGCCGTCGTGTCGATCAAATCCGGCTGCGGCGCCGACTCCTCGATCTCCGGCAGTTCCTCCGGCACCGACGCGTCGCTCGTCCGGATTTCGATCGGCTGCGACTCGTAAGTGTCTTCGACATCCGGCTGCGGAAGGATCGGCTGCCTGACCACGGCCGCCGCGCCTTGAAGCTGCGGCCCCTGGAAGACGCGCAGGCCGCCGCGGCGGTCGCGCTCGATTCGGACGAAGCCTTCGCGCTGGCAGGCCTTCAACAAGTCCATCAAGCCGCCGAACCCGTAGCGACGCTCGTCAAATCCACCTTCGGTCTGTCGAAGGATCTGTTTCACGTTGCGCAGATACATCGGCCACCGTGCGTTCCTGGCGGCGGTCAGGATGCGCCCGGCGACGCGCACGCCTTCGGCGTTGTCGCCGACCTGCGCCGGCATCTCCATCGACGGCGGCCGTTGACCGCCGGCGACGTCAGGCACTGGCGGCCTCGAGGCGGCGAAGCCATCCGGCGAAGACGGCGCGCCCTCGCCCATGCCATCTGACACCGGCTTTGGCGCAGCGAAGCCTTCCGGCGAAGACGGCAGCGCGGCGCCCTCGATCGTGGGCGCCTTCAGCGCGTTCTCGTCGAAGCTTTCGTTGAGCTCCACCATCACGCTGCGGCCGGCGTGCTTCAGGGTCACGACACCGGCCTGCGCCAGCTTCTCAGTAAAGTCGAGAAACGACGAAGCGCCGTAGTTCCGCTCCGAGAACGTGGAGTCGAGCTGCAGCAGCGTGCTCTTCAGCAGGCCGGTCTGCGGCGACACCTCGCGATCGGCGAGGATCTTCAGCGCGCGGCGCACCAGCGGAACCGCCTGCGTGAGCGGAGCGCTCGCCGCCGACGCCGGCATCGGCCGTCCGGTTCTCGCCGCCTGTTTGCGGACGCCGTGCAGGTTCTCGTAGGCGATGAACTCGTGGCAGTTCCGCTGCAGGATCATGCTCGTGAACGCGCGGCCGCCGACCACGAACACCTTCTTGTCGTACTGTTTGAGCTTTTCGACGAGCGACAGGAAATCGCTGTCGCCGCCAACGATCACGTAGGCGTTGATGTGTTGATGGGTGAACGCCATCTCGAGCGCGTCGAGCGCCAGGTTGATGTCGGCGCCGTTCTTGTCGCCGCCCGGCGTCATGTTGCGCTGGACGAGGCGGATGGCGTGCTGCGTCAGCGACCGGCTGTATTCGCCGGAGCGCGTCCAGTCGGCGTAGGCGATTTTGGTGACGACCTCGCCGCGCTCCTTGATGGCGTCGAGGATGGCGCCGACGTCGAATTGCTGGCCGAGGGTGGTCTTGACGCCGATTTCGATGTTGTCGAAGTCGATGAATACTGCGATGTTCAGACGATCTTGAGTGGGCAAACCGGTTCCTTGCGTTGTCTGTGTTGAGGTGTTCGCTAGAACGACAGCGGCTGGAGGATCCAGCCAAGTTGTGCAGCGTTCGAGCCGGGGCTCCTAGGCGGAGCCACCAGGGCCATTGTACTTCAGTCGGGGCTTGGGCTGCGGGCTAGCTGTCGGGCTCGAGGCTCGGGGGTTCGGGGCTAGCCGTCCGTGAGCGGAGGCGGTGCCTCCGGCATCGGCCACACCACCCGGGTGAACTGGCCCCGCTGCAGGAGCTCGCGCCCCTTGCCGCCCCGGCCGGTCACCTCGTATTTCGCGGTGCTGATCGTCTGTTCGGCGCCGCGCGTCGTCTCGACGGTCAGCAGATCGCGGTCGCCGCTCGACGCGATCGCACCCAGTAGACGGTCGTCCTCTGCCAGCTTGATGAGCAGTACGCCTTTTCCGGGGCCGGACAACAGGTTCACCTCATCGGCGTTGCACAGGATGCCACGGGCATCCGCGCTCGCCGCGATGAGCACCTCGCCGCCACTCAGCCTGGCGACGTTGAGGATTTCGGCGCCCTCGGCCGGACGCGCATAGCGGCGCCCCGACCGCGTGCTCGGCTCGACAAACCCATCCAGGTTGAACCGAAGCGCGTAGCCGTCGCTCGAGACCGCCACGGCGTGCACGGGAGCGGCATCGCCTTCTTTCTTCGCCACGATCACACCGGCAACCCGCGGATCGAGGCTCATCGCGGCGACGATGCGTTCGCCGTCCTTGAGCTTGAATTGCTTCTGGATCGGTTCGCCATACCCGGTCGACGCCGGGACGTCGATGAACCGGCAGCTGTACGCGACGCCGAAGTTCGAGAAGAACACGCACGAGGCGCGCGTGCTGCCCGCAAAGGCCGCCAGCACTGAATCGCCCTCGCGCAGCCGCGTCGTCGACAGATCCTTCACTTCCCTCTGACGTTTCACCCAGCCGTCGCGCGACACGATGACGACGTTGTCTTCCTCGACGATAAAATCGTCGGCGGTGTACTCGGGCTCGCCGGAATCGCTGGCGATGGCGGTGCGGCGTTTGTCGCCGTACCGGCTGCTCACTTCCTCGAGCTCGCCGCGGACCAGCTTCCAGCGGCTCTCTTCGTCCTTGAGGAGTCCGCCGATCTGGCGCGCGCGCTTGCGCTTTTCGTCGAGCTCGTTCCTGATGATCAGGATCTCGAGGCGCGCAAGCCGGTAGATCTTCAGCTCGAGGATCGCGTCGGTCTGGTCGGCGTCCAGAGCGAACCGCTTCATGATCTTCTCGGCGGCGTCGGCCTTGCCGTCGGACTTCCGAATCAGCTTGATGATCTCGTCGAGCGCGTCGAAGACCTTCTCGAAGCCCTCGAGGATGTGGATCCGCTTCCTGAGGGCGGCGAGCTCGTGCTCCAGCCGCTTCGTCACCACTTCGAGGCGGAAGTGGAGGAAGTGCCACAGGATCTGCTTCAGATCGAGACGCTCGGGCCTGCCGACTTCCGGATTCTCTGTGGGGATGAGGCAGGTCAGGTTGACGGCGTAGTTGATCTGCAGCGGCGTGTGCTTGAAGAGGTACGCCATGATCATCTTCTCGTCGGCGTCCTTCTTCATCTCGATCGCGATCCGCACGTCCTCGGTCGACAGGTCCTTGACGTCGAGCAGCTGCGGCAGCTTGCGGGACATGACGACGTCGGCAATCCGCTCGACGAGCTGCGCCTTGTTGACGGTATACGGCACGCTGTCGATGTAGAGGGTCTTCGTCGATCGGGTTTCCGGCCCGATGTCCCAGGTGCCGCGCAGCCGGATCGATCCCGAGCCGGTCTTGTAGATCTCCTTCAGCTCTTCCTGGGAGTTGAGAATCTGGCCGCCGGTCGGAAAATCAGGTCCCTTGATGTAGCGGCACAACTGCGCGCTGCTCAGATCCTCGTTGTCCAGCAGCTTGATGAGCGCCGTGCACACTTCATTGAGATTGTGCGGCGGTACGTTGGTAGCCATGCCGACCGCGATGCCGGTCGTGCCGTTGACGAGCAGATTGGGGATGCGCGCCGGCAGGACGACAGGCTCGGTTTTCGTGCCGTCGTAATTCGGCCGGAAGGGGACCGTCGTTTGCTCGATCTCGCTGAGCATCTCGTCGCTGGCGCGGGTGAGACGGCATTCCGTGTATCGCATGGCCGCGGCGCTGTCGCCGTCGAGCGAGCCGAAATTCCCGGAGCCGTCGACCAGCGGGTAGCGCAGGGAGAACGACTGCGCCATGCGCACGAGCGTCTCGTACAACGCCATGTCACCATGCGGATGGTAGCTGCCCATCACGTCGCCGACGACCTTTGCGCACTTGCGGTGCTTCACGTCCGCCGTCAGGTTCTGCTGCCACATCGTGAAGAGGATGCGGCGCTGCACTGGCTTGAGACCGTCGCGAACGTCCGGCAGCGCGCGCGCGGTGATGACCGACAGCGCGTAATTGAGATAGCGTGACTGCGCGGCGTCGTGCAGCGCGACGTTGGCGGTGCCGCCGGGTCCGGTACCGCCGAGCAGCGTGCCGCGAACGACGGCGTCGCGTCCGGCGTCCGGCTCCACGGCGTCGATCCCGTCGAATAGCGATCGATCCGCCGGTTTGCGTCGTTTGGCCAAAGTTCGATTATCTTAGCGCATGGCTTCAACATGGTCCGGTGCTTCCGAGTCGATCCTCCAGGCGATCGGCCGCACGCCGCTGGTGCGACTGAAGCACGTCGCCGGCGCCGATGCCGCGGACGTCGTCGTGAAGCTCGAGTACTACAACCCGACCGGGTCGTACAAGGACCGCATGGCGCTGGCGATGATCGAAGGTGCGGAGGCGCGCGGTGCGCTCAAGCCGGGGATGCGAGTCGTGGAGTTCACTGGAGGCAGCACCGGCTCGTCGCTCGCGCTCGTGTGCGCCGTCAAGGGATACCGTTTCGTGCCGGTGTCGTCGGATGCGTTCGCGAAGGAAAAGCTCGACACGATGCGGGCGTTCGGGGCCGACCTGCAAGTGGTCGACAGCGACGGCGGACGCATTACCCCCGATCTGTTCGTTCGCATGCGCGCCGCCGTCGATCGCCTCTGCGCGGAGCCCGGCACCTACTGGACCGATCAGTTTCACAACGCAGACGCGATCACTGGATACATGGGTATTGGCCGCGAGCTGGTCGAGCAGACCGGCGGCACGCTGCACGCCTTCTGCGGTGCGGTTGGTACCGGCGGGATGTTGGCAGGTGTGTCGAAGGCGCTGAGGGCGGCCGGCTGCGCGGCGACGATCGTGGCCCTCGAACCCGCGTCGGCGCCGGTGCTGACGGCGGGACAAAGCGGATCCCACCGCGTCGAGGGAATCGCGCCCGGATTCGTGCCGCCGCACGTCGCGGCCGGAGTCTACGACGAGGCGCGTGCCGTGCCGGAAGAAGAAGCACGCGCGATGGCTCGCCGTCTCGCACGGGAAGAAGGCATATTCGCCGGCACGTCGTCCGCCCTCAACGTCGTGGCAGCTGTCCAACTGGCGCGCGAACTGGGACCAGGCAAGGTCGTCGCGACGGTGGCGGTGGACAGCGGGCTGAAGTATCTCGCGGGAGACCTGTACCTTCAGCCGCACAATTAGAAATTGGGGCCGCTTTCTACCGCACGATCGGATTCGACGAATCGCGCTGCCAGTCCTGCCACGACCCGACATAGACCCGCGCAGGAATGCCGACCGAGCGAGCCGCCCAGTACATCAGGCTCGCGCGCATCCCGACGGCGCAGTAGGTTACGCATTCCTGGTTGGGCGCGACGCCAGCCGCGGCGAGGAGCGCCCGGATGTCCGCGGGCGACTTGAATTTCAGCGTCTGTCGATCGGCGTAGAGGTCCTGCCAGAGGATCAATGTCGCGCCGGGCAGGTGCCCGCCGTTCCACTCCTGTGTCGTCCGCACGTCGAGGACTTTGGTGGTCGGCGATTCGAGCCGCTTCCGGACCCACGGCGCGTCGACGATGACATCCGGCGCCGGCTTGACGGTCAGCGGACCAGCCACGGCGGCAGGCGCGGTGGTCGAAATGGGACGCTTCTCGTCCTGCCAGAGCCTGATCCCGCCGTCGAGCATCGACACATCGCCGCTGTGGCCGATCGCCGCGAGGGTCATGTAGAGCCAGCCCGTCTCCATCGGCCGATCGCCGTAGAGGACGATGCGTGTGCCGTCGGCGGCGCCGGCTTTCGCCAGGGCCTTGGCGAGCGCGTCCGGTGGCAGCAGGCGATGGTCGCCGCCGACCGTGTCCATGTGATCGACGAATCGCGCGCCGGGGATATGGGCGCGATCGTAGTCATCGCGGGTGCCAGTGCAGATGACACGCACCTGCGGATCGGTGAGATGGGCCTGCAGCCACGCCGTGGAAACGGTCGGTTCCGCGGCGGTGACGGCCAATAGCGCGAGGACGGGCAGCATGGAGAGCTCCTTGTCTATCGAACTCTCCTTTAGACGTTCTACAGGGATGCCCGGTTCCGGCGGTCGAACGGGCGGGAAGGGCAGGATGGGCGGGATGGGCAGGATGCGAAGTCCCCTCCTGCCTATCCTGCCCGTCCAGCCTTTTGCTGCCTACTTGATGAAGAGCATCTCCCGGTAGGTCGCCAGCGGCCACGTCTCGTGCGGGATGACGACTTCGAGTGCGTCGCCCGCCTCGCGCAGCTTTTCCATCGCCGGGACGACGACGTCGCGGAAGTGCTTGGCGTGCTTTTCGGCCGACCCGCCGCCGTGCTCCAGCGTCGACGCGAGCTTGTCGGACCGCCGCTTCAGCTCGTCGGTCAGCTTCGTGATTTCACCCAGCGCTTTCTTCCCTTCGACCGACTTGCCGCCCGCCGATTTCACCGCGGCGACGCTGGCCGCGATCCGCCGCTGATAGTCGAACGCCGCCGGCAGGATGTAGCGGTTGGCCATCAGCACCATCAGCTGACCCTCGACGTTGATGGTCTTGTTGTAGGTCTCGACCATCACTTCGTAGCGCGCCTTCAGCTCCCGCTCGTTCAGGATCTTGTACTTCCCGAAGAGCGCGATCACCTCTTTTGTCACGAGCTGCGGCAACGCGTCGACGGTGTTCTTCAGGTTCTGCAGACCGCGCTTGCCGGCTTCCTTCTCCCACTCCATCGAGTAGTTGTTGCCGTTGAAGATGATCCGCCGGTTCTCCTTGATGACCTTCTGCAGGAGCTCGGCGACGGCTGCGGCGAGCGGCTTGCCCGCGCCGGTCGCCTTTTCGAGCTCGGTCGCCATGTAGTCGAGTGATTCGGAGACGGCGACATTCAACGCGATGTTCGGATAGCCGATGCTCTGGTTCGCCGACACCGCCCGGAACTCGAACTTGTTCCCCGTGAAGGCGAACGGGCTCGTGCGGTTGCGGTCGCCGGCGTCGCGCGGCAGCTTCGGCAGCACCAGGACGCCGGTGTCGAGCTCGCCGCCGTGCTTCGTCGACTTGGCGCCGCCCTTCTCGATCTGCTCGAAGATGTCCGTCAGCATGTCGCCGAGGAAGATCGAGAGGATGGCCGGCGGCGCTTCGTTCGCGCCGAGACGATGATCGTTGCCGGCGCTGGCGATGCTGGCGCGCAGCAACCCCTGCCACTTGTTGACCGCGCGAATCACCGCCGTGCAGAACACGAGGAACTGCATGTTGTCGTGCGGGTTCGCCCCCGGCCCGAGCAGGTTGTTCCCCTCGTCGTCGCTCATCGACCAATTGAGGTGCTTGCCCGATCCGTTGACGCCGGCAAACGGCTTCTCGTGCAGCAGGCAGGCGAGCCCGAACTTCGGCGCCGTCCGCTTGAGCGTTTCCATCATCATCATTTGATGATCGGTGGCGACGTTCGCGTTCTCGAACACCGGCGCGATCTCGTACTGACTCGGCGCCACCTCGTTATGGCGCGTCTTCACCGGGACGCCGACCTTGTACAACTCCGTCTCGACGTCCGACATGAACGCCATGACGCGATCCGGAATCGCCCCGAAGTACTGATCCTCGAGCTCCTGTCCTTTCGGCGGCCGGGCGCCGAACAGCGTGCGGCCGGCGTTGATGAGATCCGGCCGCGACAGGTAGAAGTAGCGATCGATCAGGAAATACTCCTGCTCCGGACCGCAGGTCGTCACCACGCGCTCCGCGGTGGTGCCGAAGAGCCGCAGAATCCGCACCGCCTGTTTCGAGAGCGCTTCCATCGACCGCAGCAGAGGCGTCTTCTTGTCCAGCGCCTCGCCGGTCCAGCTGACGAACGCCGTCGGGATGACGAGTGTCGTGGAGTTGCCGCTCTTGAGCAGCCACGGCGGGCTCGTCGGATCCCACGCCGTATAGCCGCGCGCCTCGAAGGTAGAACGCATGCCGCCGGACGGAAAGCTCGACGCGTCCGGCTCGCCGCGAACCAGCTCCTTACCCGAGAACTCGGCCACGGCTTTGCCATCGCCGGTGGGCGACAGAAACGAGTCGTGTTTTTCGGCGGTGATGCCGGTCAGCGGCTGGAACCAGTGCGTGTAGTGCGTCGCTCCATGCTCGACCGCCCACTCTTTCATCGCCGAGGCGACAGCGTCCGCCACCGATATGTCGAGCGGCTCGCCGTGAGTCATCGTGCGTCGCAATGCGTGATACACGGGCTTGGGCAGGCGGGTCTGCTGCACCTCGTCATTGAATACAAGACTGCCGAACGCCTCGGTCGCGCGCGGACCGCGCGGCTCTTTCGCTTCCGTCACCGACCAGTCGCGAATGGCGCTGATCGCTTCCCCCAGAATTGCCGAGCCCATGCCGTGCCCCCTTTTTCAACCGATCGAAAGGCGCATCATATCGCGCGTCGCCAAAGTGTGCATTATGGCAGTATCCGTGCATGCAGCGCAATTTTGCCGCGATATTCCACTCTGAATGGGCCTTCCTTTCGCGCCCTTGCGTTGATTTTTGTGCGCGTCTTGCACGAATCGAGGATCACAAGTGCTTCCGCGACGACCAGCCCAGCAACGAGAGGAATTCGGCGAGCACCATGGCGGTCGCGCCCCAGATTTCGACGCCTTCGAGATGAAAGCCGGGAACGGTCAGCGTGACGCCGTCGCGCGCGCGTCGCGCGTGAACCACGCAGTCAGGCGCCATCAGCGCCTCGATCGCCGGTTCGAGAATGCGTGCCACCTCATGGGCGGCGGGCGTCAGCTGCGGCCGTCGTTCGCTGATTCCAACAATCGGGTGAAGGCGGAACCCGCTGACGGGAATATCCAGCGGTGTCAACGGCCCCAGGACACGAACGAGATCCGTCGACAGGCCCACTTCCTCGCGGGCTTCCCGCAATGCCGCTTGTTCGAACGTTTCGCCGGCATCGACGACCCCGCCCGGCAGCGAAACCTGGCCGCCGTGCCGGCCGAGCGTATCGGCGCGCACCGTCAAGAGAATGTGCGCCTCGCAATCCGGCTCTGCGGTTTCCGCGGGTTCGGCGCCGATTCTCGTGGGGAAGACCAGCAGCAGACCCGCCGCATGGCGCACCTGTTCCTCTCTGAAGCCGTCCGGCCATTGTCGGCGCGGGATGGGCGCCAGGTGCGCCTGCGCCGCCGCACCCGGCAACTCGCGCGTGAAGGCGCCTTCGAGTCGTCTGACGACATCCGAGAACTGCATCGGCGACAGCGCTGGGCGGCGTTACGGCACGATTGTCATCGCCGAGCAGCTGCTCTGTGGCGCCGGATACGACGCGGAGGTGATCGCCTTGACGACTTCCGATGCGATGTACGCGTAACCGGCGTCGTTGGGATGCAGCCCATCGGACGAGTAGTTGGACTGAATGTAGCTGCGCGAGTCGCACATCAGATCCACAACGACGATGTTGCTCGACAGTAGCGGATTCACGACGGTTTTCGTCATGGCGACGGCAATCCGCTGCCCGGCCTGCCGTTGTGCGAGCGACGTCCCGGCCAGGTACGGCAAGCCCGCGGGGTTCGGCACGTTCAGTACGACGATGCGCGGCGAACCGGCTCGTGTCCTGATGCCGGCCAGGAGCGTGGTGTAGTCGGTGCCGAACGCGCGGACCTGTGCGTCCATGTAGCCATTCGGATCGGATCCTCCGGCGCCGCCGCCGAGCGCCGCCGTCACCACGTTGACCTCGTTGATGCCCGCAAAAATCGTGACGAGGGTCGCGTTGGGCTGGACGAACATCATCTCCTGATCGATGAAATTGCCGGCGATGATGCGGTTGTACTGCTGTCCCAGCGTCTGAAAATCGCGGCCGATGACGGCCGTGGGAATGCCCAGATTGAGGAGAGTGACGTTGAAGCCCTGGGTCTTCAGCGTTCGCGCCGTGACCGGCACATACCCCATGCCGCCGCTGCACTCGATATCGAACGGCGCGCACGGGACGCTCGATCCCACGCCATTCGCATCGCTCGCGCCCACCGCACTGTAAATGATTGTCGATCCGGCGGCGGGCGGCCCGCTCGGCTGGGTCGGACTGGTTCCAAGGCCTAATTTGTCACAGCCTTGTGACATCGCCATCACGGAAATGACCACGACGATCCGCAGAATTGGAGAATGACTCTTCACACTCAAAAAGGGCCTCCGAGAATGCCGCTTGTCCTTTGAAGCCTTTATAGAATGGCACGGTTGGTGTTCAAAGCGCTGCGGACGATTGCCGCGACGGTGTCCGGCATCGCAAGCGCCCTCACACACATGGCGATGAGAACGGATGAGTCGTCGGTGGACTTGAAGGCCGGCGATGTCGCGCCTGATTTTTCACTGCCTGGTTCGGACGGACGCACGTATCGCCTTCGCGATCTCGCCGGCCACATCGTCGTGGTCGCGTGGTTTCCGAAGGCTTTCACTGGCGGTTGAACGGCGGAGTGCAAGTCGCTCGGGACGAGCGGCGCGGCGCTGAGGCGATTCGACGTGCGCTATTTCGCGGCGAGCGTCGATGCGCCGGAGACCAATGCGAAGTTTGCGGCGTCGCTCGGAATCGACTATCCGATTCTGAGCGATCCGACGAAAGCGGTGGCGCGCGCGTACGGTGTGCTCGCGCCAACCGGGATGGCGTCGCGGTGGACGGTCTACATCGGACGCGACGGCCGCATTCTCGACATCGACAAGAAAGTGCGTGCCGCGTCCCACGGCGCCGATGTTGCCGAGCGGCTGCAGGAATTCGCGGAACGGGTTCGGGGTTCATAGGTCCTGGTTCAAGGTTCGTTGGGGTTCGGCGTTCCGTTCTGCTGAACCTGGTCACAAGCTGTCCCGCACGGGTCAGGCTGGAGCGTCTATGGCACTGCTCGATCGATTCCGCGCCCAACCCCGTCAAAAGCACGTCGATCCCGCGGTCCGCCTGGGCTTTGTCCAGGAAATTCCGCTCGAGGAGCGCGAGTTGCTGGCTGAAATCGCCCGGGAGGATCCTGACACGCGGGTCCGCCGTGCGGCGGTGGCCAAGCTGATGGATCCGGCCGCGCTCGCCAGCGTGGCGAAGTCAGACGCCGACGAAGCCGTGCGCGAGCAGGCGACTGGCATGCTCCGCGACATCGCGATCGAAGGATTCGAAGGTATTGGAGAGGCCGAGAGCCTGGCGGCGGTCGCGACGCTTGACGGGCTGCATGATGTGAAGACACTGGCGGTGGTGGCGAAGACCGCACCCCGCGAGGTGACGGCCGCACACGCGCTGGCTGGTATTTCTGACAGTCACATGCTCGGCTCGATCGCGCGATACTCTGAACACGAATCGGTGCGGCGCAGCGCACTCGACGCGCTTCGCGATCCCGCCGAGATTCTCAGCGTCGCCATCAACAGCGAATTCAAGGACCCGACGCTCGGCGCGGTCGAGCGATTCACCGAACGGCCCGAGCTCGAGCAGATTGCCGCCCGGGCCAGGAACAAGTCGGCTGCCAAGCGAGCAAAGATGATCCTGAAAGAGATGGACGAGGCGATTTCGCGCGCCGCAGCCGCCGAGAAGGATGCCGCGGCCGCGGCGATGGTCGAGGCCGAAGCGGCCCGCGCCGCCGAGCGCGACGCCGCGGCCCGCGAACAGGCGGCCCGCGAGACGGCGGCGCGCCTGGCGGCCGAAGACGCCCGGCGCGCGGCGGAAGCCGAGCGCGTGCGCGCACACGAGGAAGCCGAAGCGCATCGCCGCGCCGAGCATGACGCTGCCGAGCGCGCGCGGCGCGAGGCCGAGGAGGATGCAGCTCGGAAGGAGACCGAACGGCGCCGCGCTCGGCAGGCCGAGCTGGCGGACGACGCGGTGAAGACAGCAGCACTCGACGATCTGGCGGCGGCGCGCCGGCAGTTCCAATTGATTCGGCGGGAGTGGAGCGCCATGGGCCATGCCGAGTCGACCGATCCCGACGTGGCGGCGCGATATGGGGAGGCCGACACGGCATTCGCGGCACGCGACGCCGCCGCCCACGAAGAGGACCAGCGCCAGCGGCGCGAGGCGCTGACACGGCTTCAGCAGCTCGCCACACGGGTCGAGCCGCTGGCCGCGCGAACCGATCTCACGCTGAAAGCCGCCGAACGTGCGCTGAAAGATCTCCGCATCGCGGTGGGTACGATTCCCCAGTTGCCGTCCAAGCGCGACTACGAAGAGATCGTCCGGCGGCTCAAGGCCGCGCAGACCGCGCTGTCGCCGAAGCTGCAGGAGCTGCGCGATATCGCCGACTGGCAACGTTGGGCGAACGTCGGCATTCAGGAGCAGCTCTGCGAGAAGATGGAAGCGCTCAAAACGCTCGACGATCCCGAAGCCATCAGCCGGCAGGTCAGGGATCTCCAGCAGCGGTGGCGCGAGGCCGCGGACGTGCCCCGCGCGCAGGGCGAGCTGCTGTGGCGCCGCTTCAAAGCCGCCCACGACGAAGCGTGGGCGAAATGCGAGTCGTACTTCGCCGAGCAGGCCGAAGCGCGCGCGGCAAACCTCGCCAAGAAAACCGTGCTCAGCGAGCGCGCGGAAGCGCTGGCCGAGTCGACACATTGGATTCAGACCGCCGAAGAGATCAAGAAACTGCAGGCCGAGTGGAAGACCATCGGCCCTGTGACTCGAGGCCAGGAAAAGGCGGTGTGGGAACGTTTCCGCGCCGCCTGCGATCGGTTCTTCTCGCGGCGCCACGCCGATCTCGCCGAGCGGAAGGTCGCGTGGGCCGGGAACCTGGCGAAGAAGGAAGCGCTGTGTGTTCAGGCGGAAGCGCTCGCCGAGTCGACCGACTGGGAGTCGGCCGCGGCCGACCTGCGACGGCTGCAGGCCGAATGGAAATCGATAGGACCGGTCAAGAAGACGCGCTCCGAAGCGATCTGGCAGCGCTTTCGCGCCGCCTGCGATCGGTTCTTCACGCGATACGCCCAACGCCACGACGTCGCCCGCGAGGAGCGGGTCGCCGCGCGGGAAGCCATCGTCGCCGAGCTCGAAGGCCTGACGGCAGGGGAGACGGCGCCGGAGGATCTCGCGGCCAAAGTGCGGGCGCTGCGCGGAAGATTTCAGCAGGAAGTCGCGGCGCGCGGCGTCGACCGCGAGCGCGCGGCGAAGCTCGACGATCGCTTCGGCGCGGCGTTCAAGGCGGTCCTCACGCGCTGGCCGCCGGCGTTTGCCGGAACGGATCTCGATCCGGATGCGAATCGCAAGCGCATGGAATCGCTCGTCCAGCGGATGGAGGATCTGGCGAAATCGCTCGGCATGCCCGCGTCCGCGGCGAGCGCTGATGCCGCGTTGTCGCCGACCAACCGGCTGGCCGCGATGCTGAAGGAGGCGCTGGCCGCCAACACGATTGGCGGCAAGGTGGACGAAGATGCCCGGCTGCGCGCCGCGGCGGAGGATGTCCGTCAGGCGCAGGCGAGCTGGTCGCGGATCGGGTTCGTCCCAGAGGAGGCGAGGCGCTCGCTCTCCGATCGCTTCACTCGCGCGATTCGCGCGGTATCAGAACGCGCAGGACACGCGAGTGGGTCTGGTAGGCCGGGTGGGTCTGGTGGGGCGGGCAGGCCAAGCAGCGTCGGCAGGTAAAGCGCGCGACGCCTGCCCGACCTCAGCGTACGCGGCTCTCACGACCTCCGACAGTCTCGACCTACACGACCCAAAGACCTACTGGATCTTGATCAGTTCCACGTCGAACACGAGCATGCCGTACGGCGCGCTCTCACCTTTGTAGGCCAGGTTCTGCGGAATCCAGAACCGCGCCTTCTCGCCCTCGACCATCAGCTGCACGCCTTCGGTCCACCCGGCGATCACCCCGTTCAGCGGGAATGTGATCGGCTCGCCCTTCACCACGGAGCTGTCGAACATCTTGCCGTCGGTGGTCCAGCCCGTGTAGTGAACGGTCACCTGATTCGCCGCAGTGGGATGCTTCGCGCCGATGCCCTTCGACAGCACTCTGTAAGAAAGGCCGCTAGCGGTTTTCTTCGCGTCCGAAGGCGGCGCCTTGACGTCGCTCGGCGGGCGGTTCGGCATGCCGATGAGCGTCACCTCGAAGACGAGCATCCCCTTTGGCCGATTTTCCTGACCCTTGTAGGCCAACGCTTCGGGGATCCAGAGCCGGCGCGTTTCGCCAGGCACCATCAGCTGCAGCCCTTCGCTGAAGCCGGCGATGACGCGGTTGACCGGAAATGTCGCTGGCTTTCCTTTTCCGACCGAGCTGTCGAACATCTTGCCGTCCGTCGTCCAGCCCGTGTAATCGACGGTGGCGAGGTCCTCCTTTAGCGGGTGGTCCTTACCGGTTCCCGGCTTGATGACCTTGGTTGCGAGACCAGAGGCGGTCTTTGCCGCGTCGGCCGGCGGGGCCGCGACATCGGGCGGCGCCGGAATCGTGGTTTGCGCCGACGCCGTCGCGGCGGCAAGTGTGATCAGCAGAGCAGGAAAGATGCGCATAAGGCCCATTGTACCCGTGCTATCCTGTTCGCCGTACCTAGCGGTTCTTCAACTCTCAAGTCGCAAGGCTCAACTCTCAGTGTTCGTGGTCCTTGAGACTTGCAAGTTGAAAGTTGGAGAACCTACCTACGCTCTCGCTCTCGCCGAGTTCGTGGATGTAGGCATCAGCGAGCACACACGAAAGGTGTGCCAATGCCTCATTTCAAGAAGCTCACGCCCAATCTCCTGGTCGCCAATGTCGAGCGGAGCCTCGCGTTTTACGTGGACACACTCGGCTTCGCGCGAGGCATGACCGTGCCCGACGTGTCGCCGTTCGTGTTCGCGTCGGTCACCAGCGGCGCCGTCGAGATCTTCTTCAACGACGTTGCTGCGGCCGTCAAGGAGTACCCCGCTTTCGCCGGTCAACCGATTGGCGCCACCGGCACGATGTACATCGAAGTCGAAGGCGTGGATGCGCTGCACGACCGGCTGAAGGCGAACGTCCCGATCGCGATGCCGATCGCCACGCAGTTCTACGGCATGCGGGAGTTCGCGATCCAGGACCCGGACGGGTACGTCATTACCTTCGCTGAACGCGTCTAAGACGGGTCCGGGTCCTTGTCAGCGGGGCGCCCGTCGGGCGAGCGCGTCGAGCTTTTGTTTGAGCGCTTCCAGCTTGAGCCCCGCTTCCCCGAGCTTTCCCTCAGCGGTCAGGCGCTGGTAATCGGCGAGATCGCGGGCGGCTTCTCGGATCAGCTCGTTTTGATCGGGTGTTGCGGGTGCAGCCGCTGACGAGGACGGCGCCGCAGCGTTTGGCGCGGCCGGCGCCGGCGTGGCCGCGGTCAGCGACGATGCTGAGCCTCCGAACAGGCGGGCGAGCGCCGACTCGAATGTCGGTCCATATGCCAGCCGATCCTGAAGCGCCAGGACGACGAGCCGCAGCTCGGGCATCGGACTGCGCTCGGCCTGAAGGTAGATCGCTTCGGCATAGAGAAGCGCGCGGCCGACGGGAATGACGATGAGCGCGCCGCGTCGGACACGCGATCCCTGCTGGTTCCACAACGACAACTGACCGGACAGCTCCGCGTTCTGATCGACGCGTGCTTCGATCTGCAGCGGTCCGTCCACGAGTCTGGTCTTGGGGAAGTCGTAGACGATCGCAGTGCCGTAGTGCTCGGCGTCGCTGCGGCCGGCAATCCACCCGATCAGGTTGTTGCGATTCGCCGGCGTGAACGGCAGGATTTCGACGAACTCGATGGCGCTCTCATCCGGCAGTTTCATCAGCACGAAGTTCGGTTCCATCGTCTGCGTCGCCTGCTGCCGCTGCGCGGTCGCGGTGACCTGGCTCGCCACGGTCCAGAGATCCTCGCGGTTGTAGAACACTTCGGGCGTGGTCATGTGGTACAGGCCGTAGACGGCGGCCTGGAGCGACAGCAGGGTTTCCGGGTAGCGGACATGCCTGCGCATCGCCGGCGGCATCGCCGAGGCGTCCTTGAAGAGGCTGGGGAATATCGCGCGATAAGCGGCGATGATCGGATCGTCGGCGTCGAACACGTAAAAAGTCGTCGTCCCGTCGTACGCGTCGACGACCGCCTTGATGCTGTTCCGCATGTAGTTGATGCGGTTGCGTCCGAGCCGGTAATGCCGCGAGTAGGGGTAGGTGTCCGACGTGGTGTACCCGTCGAGCATGAAGAGCAGCCTCCCTTCGTCACTCACGACGACGTACGGATCGTCATCGAAGGTCAGGAAGGGCGCCAGTGTGTTGACCCGCTCGGTGATGCTGCGGCGCATCAACAGCCGGCTGTCCGACGTCACATCGTCGCTGAACGGCAGTTTCGTGAGATCGCCGCGATCGATCGCGATGAGCAGTCGGCGGAAAAAACCGCCGATGACGATGCCGCCCGTGCCCTCGTAGGACGTCAGGTTGTTGGTCTCGCCCTGCGGATAGTTGAATTCCTTCTGGCGCGTTTTCACGTAGACATCGGTGCTCGTCAGCTCGCCGAAGTAGATCTCGGGACGCGTCACCTTGATCGAAGGAATCGTGCTTTGCACCGGCATGTTGCTGAGCACCAGCTTGGGCAGGCCTTCCGGCGTGAACTCGTTGACGCCGTTCATCGTGACGCCGTAGCCGTGGGTGTAGATCAGCTTTTCGTTGATCCAGTTGCGGCTGCTCTCCGGGAGCTTGTCGACATTGAGCTCGCGCGCGGCCAGCATCATCTGCCGCACCTCGCCGTCGATCTCGTAGCGATCGATGTCGATGTCGGGGAAGTCGTAGTAGGTGCGGATTTCCTGGATCTGCCGCAGCGTATCCTGCAGCGCGCGCCAGTCCCACAGGCGGATGTTCTTGAGCGTCGCCTGATTGTGCGCGGCGTCGACGGCCTCGACGCTGGTCTCCGCGGGGAACGGCCGCTGCACGATTCGATCGAGCGCGTATGCCTGTCGCGTCATCGCGATGTTGTGCGCGATATAGGGCGTTTCGCGCACCAGCTCGTTCGGCTTGACGATGAAGTTCGCGACGTACCAGCCGATGACACCGACGATGGCATAACACACCACGGCCGGGACGATGGCGGCGCCGAGCCATCGCGCGCGGGGCGCCGCGACGGCGTTGACGAGCGCGATCAGCGCGCCGGCGGTGAGCGCGCCCGAGACGACGAGCATGCCCGTCAGCGTCACGTGCGCCTCGGTGTAGGTGACGCCGGCGAAGATGGTGTGATCTTCGAACAGACGCTCGTATCGCCCGAGGTAGACCTTGACGGCGAACATCAGCAGCACCGCCGCGGCGGCAATCGACAGCCCGCGCCAGGCGGCGACGCCGCTGTCCGAGCGACGGCCGAGGAGCCGGGTGCCTCCGGCGATCACGATGAAGAACACCGCAATGCCGGCGACCATCACCGCGATCGTCAGCAGCCAGCCGCTGACCAGCTGCCACGCCGGCAGCGTGAACAGGTAGAAGGCGAGCGGACGGCCGAAGATCGGGTCGACGATCTGCGCCGTGCTCGCCGGGAGCTGTGCGGGCGCGCCGTACCAATACAAGGCGAGCATCTGCCAGTCGGCCATCATGCCCGCGCCGCTGGCCAGTGCCACGACCAGGGCCGCCGCTAGCGCAATCAGCCGGAGCACCGGTTCAACGGGCAGCGTCAGCGGCTGGCCGTTGATCAGGATGCGGCCGCCGGCGATCTCGCCGAGTCGATCGGGCTTGAGGGCGAGAAACGATCCATAGAGCGCGGCAAACGTGACGACGGTGAAGAGCGTGAAGATCCTCGCCTGGACGTTCAGCGTCTTCCAGAAGACGTCGGCGTAGCCGAGCGAACCGAACCAGAGGGCGTCGACGTAGTAGGAAAGCGCCGTCCCGCCGCTCAGTATCAGGACCGCAAACGCAGCCAGAAGAAAGTAGACGCCGCGGCGGCGTCGCGGTGGCCGCGGCGGGGGCCAATCGATCGTGGCGCGCGGTCCGTCAATCGGGGGGCGGTATTCGGTGCTCGTGCTGCGATCCTACCAGTAATGGGCGCCAGACCGCTGCCACCCACCGGTCGGGGTCAGACCCCACTCTGACCCCGATCTCGCGGCCCTCAGCGCGCGTTCGGCAGGCGTCGGCTATCGGTGTTCGGCCTTCGAGGTCCCGTAGTCTTTTCCGCCGTAGTCCTGCTCGATCGCCCCGGGAATCGTGATCGCCCTGCCGCGCACCGGCTCCGGCGTCACGTGATGGATGGGCTTCAGATGGCGGAGATATACGACCACTGCGTGAAGATCTTCTTCAGTCCAGTTCGAAAAGAGCGGCCATGGCATCGCCGTGCCCTCGACGACGTGGCCGTCGGAGAAGGTGCCGCTCCGCAGCACGCGCTTCACCTCGTCGTCGGTGCGGCGGCCGAGGCCGGTTTCCTTGTCGGGAGTGAGATTGCGGCTCACGAACGTCGCGTGAGGTGTCTGAATCTTCAATCCGCCGCCGCCGAGGTACAGCGAAAGGTCGGGCCCCTGCGATCCGACCACTGCATGGCACCCGATGCAGCCGGTCGTCATGACGATGTAGCGGCCACGCTCGGCGATGGCGCGTTCGGCCGGGTCCGCGATGTCGGCCACGCCCGGCGCGGCGTCGGCCATCATCTTGCCGTACGTTTCGGGCGGCGTCATGAAGAACGGCGGGATGAAATACAAGAACGCTAGGAATCCGAAGGTCGCGATGATCACGACGACGACCGCGGCCCATTTGAAAAACGTCTTCATCACCGGCCTCCTGTCACGCCGGCGTTGCCGGGGAAGAACACCATGGGCGGATCCTGTCCGAGGATCAGCATCTTGAACTTGCCCCAGAGATAGAACGGGAGAAATGCTCTTCGCGGTGCCGGCACCTTGTTCGTCACCGGCGGCACGGTCCGCAGATAGGCGACGACGGCGCTCAAGTCGTCAGCGGTCATCGTCGAATACGATGGGTAGTCCATCGGATACGGCAGCAGCCTCGTGCCGCTGCGCAGGATACCCTTGGTGATCACGCGCTTGATTTCCTCGTCGCTCCAGTTGCCAAGCCCGGTCGCCTTGTCGGACGTGAGGTTGCCGGTCGGATAGTCGCCGAACGGCACGACCCGCAGGAGCATCCCGCCGGCGAGCTTCATGCCGGGGAGCATGCGTTTCTGGTCGTCCATGGGCGAATGGCACCCCGCGCATCCGAGCGTCTCGACGAGATAGGCGCCGCGCTTGACTGGATTGGCTTTCGCGTCCGCCGCCTGTGCTCCGTAGAAGGCCTTGATCTCGTCGGCGTTCATGGACCAGACGGGTTTGCGCGCCATCGACACGACGTAGTTGGACAGGTCCCACATCTCACTGTCGCTCGCGGCATCGGCGAACGACGGCATCGGCGTCCCGGCCATCCCGGTTCGGAAGCGCAAGTACACATCGCGAGCCGTGGCACCGCCGTGGAATGTCCACGGCTCGGTGAGATCGGCAGCCCGCAGCGGCTGCTTCCACTCGTCCTCGAACGTCGTCGCCACCGCGCCGGTTCCGCGGCCATCGCTGCCGTGGCACTTGCCGCACTGCAGCTTGTCGTACGCCTGCTGTCCGCGCGCGATGCTCTCTGGCGAGCTCGGAATGCCGGCACCGACGGTCACCGGTTTGGGCGCGGTCGTGAACTGCGGCGACAGCCCCTTGATGTACGCGACGACATCCGCGATCTCGGCATCCGAGAGGATTCGGGCCCACGCCGGCATCGCGGTGCCGTACAGACCCTGACGCACCGATTGCATCAGGTCCTCGTCGGTCGGCACGCTGCCGCTTTCGGTTGATCGAATCTTGTATTTGGCACTCGTGAAGTCACGCGGGTGGGGTGTCAAGTACGCCGCCGACGGTCCATCGCCGAGACCGGACACGCCATGGCACTCGACGCAGTGGGCGTCGTAAACGTTCTTGCCGCGTGGCTGCGCATCGAGGCGCGCGGCCATCTGACTGACAGCGCCGGCGACGAGTACAGTCGCCGCCGCGGCACACACGTATCGGATTCCACGATTCATTTCGGCTTTTCCCTTATGGAAGCAGGACGATTTTTCCGAGTGCGCCAGGCTCCATGACTGCCTCGTGCGCGCGCGGGGCCTCGGCCAGCGGCAGCTCCCGCCCGATCAGAGGGTTCAGGGTGCTGCTCTCGAGACCGGCGATGAGCGCGGCATGAATCTCGGCGAATTTGACGTCCGCGACGTTGAACAGCGTCATGCCCAGGATTGATGCGTCGCGTCCCATCGCCTGCCGCGCGTCGATCTCGACGCGACCGCGATTGCCGACCACGACGACGCGTCCCCACTTCGCGAGCAGACCGAGATCCCGATCGAGGTTGACGTGCGCTGCCATCTCGATGATTAGATTGACACCGCGCCCTCCAGTGGCACGCATGATGTCGTCCGTGTAAGTCGCCGTGCGGTGGTTGACGACGGCGTCGGCGCCATGTTCCTTGACCGCGGCGAGTCCCTTGTCCGTTCCGCCGGAGCCAATCACCGTCAGGCCGCGGGCATGCGCGAGCTCGACGGCCGCAATGCCGACGCCGCCGGTTGCGCCATGCACGAGCACCGTCTCGCCCGGCTTGGCCCCGGCCTTCTGAAACAGCGCGCGATACGCGGTGCAATACGGGACGCCAAGGGCTGCGCCTTGGGGAAACGAGGTGCGCGCCGGCAGACGATGCAGATGCGCTGGCGTACACAGCACGCGCTCCGCATACGTGCCGACGCCCGCGGTGGTGTTGCCGACACCGGCGACGTACACGCGATCACCGACCTTGACGCCGGCGATGTCGGCGCCGACGGCTTCGATTTCGCCGGCGCCGTCCTGTCCAGGCGTGTAAGGCAGCGGCGGCTTGCGCGCGTAGGTCCCTGTGTGCATGTAGGCGTCCACCGGGTTGACGCCGGCGGCTCGGATGCGCACCAGCACCTCACCAGGTCCTGGTTTCGGATCCGGAATCTCTTCCAGCGTCAACACAGACGGACCGCCGAACTCGTGTACGCGAATCGCTCTCATCTCAGCGGGATGCTACCATGGGATCTTTCATGCCATCGTTGAAGCTCCACAAGACCGTCGGCGTGCGCGTCGGGCACGTCCAGGTCGGCGGCGGCGCGCCGATCGTCGTGCAATCGATGACGATGACCGACACGGCGGATGCGCGCGCGACCGCCCAGCAGTGCATCGAGCTGGCGGACGCCGGATCCGAAATGGTGCGCGTGACGGTCAACGTCCCCGAAGCCGCTGCGGCGGTGCCGGAGATCAAACAGCGCATGCTCGACGCCGGCTGCACGGCGCCGCTGATCGGCGATTTCCATTACAACGGCCATCTGCTGCTGACAAAGTATCCGGTTTGCGCACGCGCGCTCGACAAGTACCGCATCAACCCCGGCAACGTCGGCACCGGCAAGCGGCGCGACGAGCAGTTCTCGACGATCTGCCGCGTGGCGATGGAAAACGGCCGCCCGGTCCGGATCGGCGTCAACGGCGGCTCGCTGAACCAGGAGCTGGTCGTCGCGAAGATGCAGGAGAACACCGACAGGAATCTGGGCAAGAGCTCCGAGGAGATCATCAACGAGTGCATGGTGCTGTCAGCCGTCGAGTCGACGGCGCTGGCCATCGAGAGCGGGCTGCGCAAGGATCAGATCATCATTTCGTGCAAGACATCGAGGCCGCGCGACTTGATCGCCGTCTATCGCGAGCTGGCGCGCCAGACCGATCAGCCGCTGCACCTCGGCTTGACCGAAGCCGGCATGGGCACCAAGGGCCTGGTCTGGTCGGCGTCCGCCATGGGCGTGCTGCTGCACGAAGGAATTGGCGACACGATTCGCGTCTCCCTGACGCCGCGGCCCGGCGGCGATCGCAGGGAAGAGGTCTACGCCGCATGCGAACTGCTCCAGGCGCTTGGTTTGCGATCGTTCTCGCCGAGCGTCACCGCCTGTCCGGGCTGCGGCCGCACGACGAGCACGACGTTCCAGGAGCTGGCCGAACGAATCCAGGGCTATATCCGCGACCGGATGCCCGAGTGGAAAACGACACACGAGGGTGTCGAGGAAATGACCCTCGCGGTCATGGGCTGTGTGGTCAACGGTCCGGGCGAATCGAAGGCCGCCAGCATCGGCATCAGCCTGCCCGGCACTGGGGAGGAACCCAGCTGCCCCGTGTTCATCGACGGCCAGCACGTCACCACGCTGCGCGGGACGTACGACGAGCTTGCCGCGGAATTCCAGCGTCTGGTCGATGACTACGTCGAGCGCAAGTACGTCCGACGCTGATCGGCCTTCGCCCAGCCGAGGAGACATGGGCTCCGGCGTGACGAGTCGCGCCGATGCCCTCCTCGCTGACGCCCTCCATCGCGTCTGGGGTTTCTCCGACTTCCGGCCTCTCCAGCGCGAGGCGATGCACGCCATCCTCGCCGCGCGCGACAGCGTCGTCGTGTTGCCGACCGGCGGGGGCAAGTCGCTTTGTTTCCAGGCCCCCGCGCTCGTGGAACCAGACGGCGTTGCTCTCGTGGTGTCGCCGTTGATCTCGCTGATGAAGGATCAGGTCGACGGCTTGCGCGTGGACGGCGTCGCGGCGTCCTACTTGAACAGCACCCTTTTGCCGCACGAGCGCGACGAAGTGCTGGCCAGCGTCCGCGAGCAGCGCTGCCGTCTGCTCTATGTGTCGCCGGAGCGGATCATCGGGGAGGGGAGTCAGGGACTGCGGCGGATGCTGCAGCAGGCGGGCGTGCGGTTCATCGCAATCGACGAGGCGCACTGCATCAGCCAGTGGGGCCACGACTTCCGGCCCGAATACCGGCAG
>Ga0068863_100000973_pt1 | contig 28792 bp, 17 predicted proteins | sample KBSSwiS62_FD_66596 | JGI IMG/M metagenome (GOLD analysis project Ga0068863, IMG submission 66596) | Switchgrass rhizosphere microbial communities from Kellogg Biological Station, Michigan, USA - KBS Switchgrass S6-2 | ecosystem: Host-associated > Plants > Roots > Rhizosphere > Soil ... | reverse complement strand
TTAGACGTGGCCGTGGTCGTGGAAGCCGCAGGCAGCAGCTTCGCCCAGCCAACGCAGTTTATCTATATGGATGAAAAGTCAGATCCCGAATCGTCTGCCATACCATCCGCGCGCGCCGCAATGCACGCAAAGTCCGGTCAAAGAGTCGGACTTCCCAAACCGTAGATTTCACCCATGCTGCTTTTGAAAAAGCCCAGGAGAAGCAATTCATGAAACGCTTGATTCTCGCCGCCACATTAACGTTCGCCGGAGTGTTGTCGACGCTCTCAGCGACTGTCCAGCTTCCGGCCTTCGTTCCCGTAACGGACCAGATGTTGCAGAATCCCGACCCGGCGGACTGGCTGATGTGGCGGCGAACTCTGAACAGCTGGGGATATAGTCCGTTGGATCAGATCAACAAGTCCAATGTGAGTCGTTTGAAGATGGCGTGGTCCCGCGGCGTAGGGCCAGGTATTCAGGAAGCAACGCCGATGGTTTATCGCGGCGTAATGTATCTGCCGCATCCCAGCGATTTCATTGAAGCGATGAATGCGGCAACCGGCCAGGTGTTATGGGAATACAAACGGATGTGGCCCGAGGAAGTCACACAAATCCTTCGAGCTCCCAGCATCAACAGAAATCTCGCGATCTACGGCAACAACATTATCGACACCAGCGGCGACGACTTCGTTTACGCACTCAATGCCCAAACGGGAGAGCTCACCTGGGAGACTCGAATTCTGGACATGAAAAAGGCCCCCTCGCAGCAAACGTCAGGGCCAATCATTGCAAAGGGCAAAATTTTTTCGGGTCGCGGCTGCGAGCCGAAGAAGAGCGCTGACGCCTGCATTGTGGTCGCACACGACGCACGAACCGGCAAAGAACTGTGGCGCACTCGAATGATTCCGAGGCCCGGCGAGCCCGGCGATGAAACGTGGGGCGGGCTGCCTGAGGAAAAGCGATCGCACGTCGGCACGTGGATGGTTCCGAGCTACGATCCTGACCTCAATCTCGTTTATGTCGGTACCTCGGTAACATCACCGGCGCCGAAATTCATGTTGGCGGGGAATGATAAGACCTACCTGTACCACAACTCGACGATCGCCCTGAATGGCGATGACGGCAAGATCGTCTGGTATTACCAGCATGTCGTCGATCACTGGGACTTCGACCATCCCTTCGAGAGGCTGCTCGTCGATACTGTCGTTAGTCCCAATAGAGATCAGGTAAGCTGGATCAATCCAAGACTCAAGGCGGGGGAGCGGCGCAAAGTGGTGACGGGGGTGCCCGGCAAGACAGGGATCGTCTATACCCTCGACCGCCAGACCGGCGAATTCTTGTGGGCCAGGCCGACGGTGCGCCAGAACGTAGTTTCTAACATCGACGGAGCGACCGGAAAAGTTACCGTAAATCCGGAAACGCTGTTCAGCGCGGTTGGTCAAACCCGGTTCGTATGCCCCATGGTCAATGGTGGTAAGAATTTCCAGGCCGGCGCCTACAGCCCTCAGACCAACACCATGTATTACCCCTTGCAAAATGCCTGTGTTGACGTGACGGCAGTCGAAGACACACCGACGCAGACCTATGCGATTTCGAATGAGCCTCGAATTGCGCCGGGCACCGACAAGCTCGGAACGATCGAAGCGATCGACGTCGCAACCGGCCGCACCGTTTGGAAATACGAACAGCGCGCAGGAACAATGTCGTTAGTGGCAACCGGTGGCGGATTGGTCTTCGGTGGCGACACTGCCGGAAAGTTTCGCGCCTTCGATCAGGCGAACGGGAAAATCTTATGGGAGGTGAATCTGGGCTCGCCCGTAACGGGATACCCTGTCACGTACTCCGTCTCCGGCAAGCAGTATGTCGCGGTAAGTGTCGGCAACTCGCTGGTGAGTACGGGATTGAATCGCCTCACGCCGGAAATTAAAGCAAGCAATAGCAGCAATATTTTCGTATTTACTCTAGAGTAGCCGGCGTCCTCCGATGCAAACGAAGGTCTCGCGCTCTTCAACATACCAGCTATGGAAACGCGTCGCATTCGCCGCAGTTCTGGTTTTTACTATCTATACGCTGTGTGGATACTTTCTCTTTCCCCGCCTGATCAGGAATCAGATCATCAGTGAGGCCAGAAGACTGCTCCATCGTGAAGCGAGAATGGACGAAGTCCGCTTTAATCCGTTTACTCTTGCGACCAACATCCAGGGATTTGTTCTTTCAGACCACGATGGCGCCGACCTCCTGAAGGTCGAACATTTCATGGCCGACGTGCAGCTCTCGGGTCTGTTTCGGCGCGCAATGCGTTTTAGAGAAATGCGAATTGATCATCCTTCTCTTAACGCACGCATCCTGGGGGATGGACGTCCGAGCGTTGCGGATCTTATCGAGACGGAATCCAGTGCGACGGAGACGAAGGATTCTCCGAAACCCTTTCAGCTGCCACGCCTGATCATCGACCGTCTCATCCTGTCTGGGGGAGCCGTTGGGTTTAACGACGCTTCGCGCCAGCCGGTCTACGAGTCCCGGTTTGGGCCTTTGAACCTCGACATTCGAAATCTGATCACTCTTCCAGATGAAAGCGGAGATCACTCCATCACCATCGGTGTGGAAAACAGCGCAGTGCTCCGATGGACTGGACACCAGACCATCGAGCCACTTCGCTTTTCAGGCAAGCTCGACATTACGGGCTTCCAAATTTCGCCGCTATGGGACTACTTCGGCCAGCAGCAGCCCCTTGACGTGTATAGCGGAAGCATGGAGCTTTCGGTTCCCTATGAGATCGCCCGCGGCAGCGATCAGAGCTTGCAGGCAAATCTGAAGGGAGTATCGGCCACGATCCGTTCTCTCGCAGCCCGGCATCGCGGAGACGGCATCGATTGGGTGACAGTGCCGGAACTGACCATTGGAGGCGTGAATGCCGCGTGGCCGGCGGCCCGGCTCGATGTCGATAAAGTGCGTATCGAGGGAGCGCACATTCTGGCAAAGATTGAAGATGACGGGCATCTGAACTGGTCTAACCTGCTCGCAAATCGTTCGAAACTGGTTCAAACCCAATCGCCATGGCAATGGGGTATTGGTTCCTTCGATGTCGAAAACGCGTCCGCCAGCTTCGAAGACACCAGTTTAGAGCCCGATGTGAAGCTGGATTTATCGGAAGTGGCAATACACGCCGAAGGAATCTCCGACCAGCTCGAAGCGCCGATACCTGTAACCCTCAAGGGCCGTCTGCAAGAAAACGGGGCCATTGACGCTTCCGGCACGGTTGCCCCGGCGCCGCTCTCGGCGGACGTGAAGGTGGACTTGCAAAGCCTGGACCTTACGACGCTGCGCCCTTATATCCAGACGCCGTCGGCCGCGAAGCTCTCCTCTGGAGTCGCGGACCTGCAGGGAAAGATCGTCGTCTCCAGCCCGTCCTCGAAAACTGAGATTACGGCCACGGCAGCGCTGCGCGATGTCGAGTTCCAGGATGCCGACGGGGCGAAACTCGCCGCGTGGAAACGCATGCAGATCGATGGGCTCACTTACGACAGCGATCGGGGCCGCGGGCGGGTGAAAAAGATTACAGTGGACCAGCCGTTTGCGAACATCCTGATCGACAAGCAGGGTTATCTCAATCTGAGAAAGGTGACTGGCGGCACCGATGCGTCCGGGAATTCGAACTCGCCGTTGTCGCTGGAAGTTGGTGTGGTTGAATTTCGCGACGGCACCGCCGAGTTTGAGGATCAGAGTCTGCTGCTTCCGTTCCACGCCCAGATTCATTCCGCAAACGGAACGCTGCGCGACGTTTCCTCCTTTGCAGCAGCGCCGGCAACGCTGGCTTTGGAAGGACGTGTGGACAAGACTGGGTACGTTAAATCCGGCGGCACCCTCCGGCTTTCAAATCCGATGGCGGCGTCCGACGTCAATGTGGAGTTTCGCAGCATCGAAATGCTGAACCTCACTCCCTATTTCGCTCAGTTCGCTGGTTATGAGGTAAAGAGGGGCGTCATGGATCTGGATGTGGACTATGTCATTAAGGATCGGCGACTGGTCGGGAACCATACGATCGTCGCCCGCGACCTCCAGCTTGGTGCGAAAGTGAAAGACTCGAAAGCCCCGAGTCTCGCGGTTCGCCTTGCTGTGGCTTTGTTGAAAGACAAGGAAGGCCGTATCAATCTCAGAGTACCGGTCGAAGGAACCATTGATTCGCCGGAGTTCAACTACAACGCGGTGTTCTGGGCCGCCGTGCGGACTATTCTGGGCAACGCGGCCAAGGCTCCGTTCCGCGCCATCGGCGGACTGTTCGGACGCGATGAAGATGATCTGGAGCTGGTGGAATTCGATCTCGGGCGTAGCGATCTGCTTCCCGCAGAGCAGGAGAAACTAAGCAAAGTGGCTGAACAGCTCGGCCCAAAGCCGGACTTGAAGCTGACCGTTGAAGGCCGATTCGATCCGGAAGCCGATAAGACAGCCATGAAACAACAAAAGCTGGTCAGGCTTATCGATTCGCGCCGTGAATCTGCGGGCGCTGCGGCGGCTGCGGCGGGAGGATCGACACTGGAAACCATTCTTGAGGCATTATTCATCGAGCAGTTTTCTACAGAGGCGTTGGAGGCCGAGCGCCAACGCGCAACATCTGCGATCCCGACAAACGCAACAAAACCACAGGGCACAGACACTCCCCCTCCGGGTCTTGACGCCGCGGCGTTCTATGAGCATCTTCGAGCGCGCTTGCTGGATGCCCAGGTTGTGACGGACGCAGATCTTGCAGCCCTGGCTTCCGGGCGAACAACCGCGATTGTGGACGCGTTGAACAAGTCCGGAGTGATTGAACCCAGTCGCGTGATTGCCGCTCCCCCAGCGGCAGCCAAACGTAAGAAGTCAGGCTCGACACGCGTGTCATCAGAGATTGCCATGTCCGCGGATGACGACGAATAAGCGACTAAGCGGAAAGATCTGGGGTAGGAATTAGGACGGACTACTCGACCCCCAAACTCCTGCGCGATTTCGACGCCCGCGCAATTTCGTCAGGAGTTTGGGGGTCGAGTAGTCCGTCCTAATTCCTACCCCAGATCTTTCCGCTTAGATTCTCATCAACACCGATTTGGTTTCGGTATACAGCTCGATTCCATCCGCTGCTTGTTCACGGCCAAATCCGCTCTGTTTGAAACCACCGAACGGCAGCGCGGGATCGATTAAATGGTGGCAGTTCACCCAGACCGTGCCCGCTTCAATTCGTTTCGCCAGACGATGAGCAAGGCTGAGGTTCTGCGTCCACACGCTGGCAGCCAGGCCGTAGATCGTGTCGTTGGCCTGAGCAGCGATTTCGTCGGCATCCTTGTAGCTATTTGCCACCAGCACGGGGCCGAAAATTTCCTCTCTGTACAGAGTAGAAGCCGGACCGCAATTCTTGAAGATCGTAGGTTGCACGAAGTAACCCTTGTCGCCATGCCTGCTGCCGCCGGTAACCACGTCACCACCCTCGCGGACACCTTTTTCAATGTAACCGAGGACACGCTCGTGCTGTTCTTTGCTCACCAACGGGCCCATCTGTGATTCGGGACTGCGGCCGCCGCCAAGCTTCATGGATCTGGCGATTTCTTTCATGCCACTCACCACGTCGTCGAAGATGGGTTCTTCCACGAACAAACGGGTGCCGGCCACGCAGACCTGACCGTGATTGAAGAAGATCGCGTTGGCCGCTCCGGGGATGGCCTCGTCGAGATTGGCGTCACGGGCGATGACCACCGGACTCTTGCCGCCCAGTTCGAGCGACACGCGCTTCAAACTGTCCATCGCCACCTTGCCGATATGCCTGCCGACCGCGGTAGAGCCGGTGAAGGCAATCTTGCGCACCAGAGGATGTTCGACAATTGCCTGACCCGCGCCTTCTCCAAAACCGGTGATGAGATTGATCACGCCTTTGGGAAAACCGGCTTGCTCAGCGAGTTCCACCAGTCGAATGGCGCTCAGGGGAGTTTGTTCGGCCGGCTTCAGCAGGCTCGTGCAGCCGCAGGCCAGAGCGGGGGCCAATTTGAGTGCCGCCATTACGAGCGGAAAGTTCCACGGAATGATCTGCCCCACGACGCCGACCGGCTGGCGCAGTGTGTAGGCATGGAACTCCATATTCGGAATGGGCACCGAGACATTGGTCGTCGCACCCTCGATCTTCGTCGCCCAGCCCGCATAATAGCGAATCAGTTGAACGCTGGCTGGAATGTCGATCATCTTTGCGAACATCACCAGCTTGCCGTTATCCAGAGATTCCAGTTCCGCAAGCATGTCCGCGTTGGCTTCCACCAGGTCAGCCCATTTAAGCAGCAGCGCCTCACGACCAGTCGGAATCATGCGCGACCATTCGCCTTCGTAAAAGGCCTTATGGGCAGCCTTAGCGGCGCGGTCCACGTCTTCGGGGCCGCCTTCGGCCACCTTGCAGATCACCTGTTCCGTGGCAGGATCAATAGTGTCGAAGGTTTTGCCCGATGCGGCCTCCATCCACTTCCCATCAATGTAGAGCTTCTGGGTTCTCGAGATGAAGTCCCGCACGGCAGGACTTAAATCTGCAAATTCACGAATATCGGTAGCTTGGCTCATGGTTGTCCTGTATGAGTGAAGATCGTTTTTCCGTTAACCTACAATTGGATCTCTGCGATGGTATGGATGCACGCGACAAAAAGCAAACAGGAACGGTCTACGACCGCGCCTTGATATCCAGATAGGCGGCGTCGATCAGAGCTGTTAGAGCTGCGGAATCGATCTCGATGCCAGGTCTTAGCTTCACGTGCCGCATCCGCTTGCCCGTGCCTTCCAACAATGCTGCGGGATCTTTCAGCGCTGCGCCATGGAAGAAACCAACGTTGACATGCGATGTGAAGGCATTGACGTACGCGAACGCTGCATCGCCGACACACACGGTGGGGTGACCGTCGTGCAACAATTCCCGAACATCATCGCCACATCCGCGCATCTGCGCGAACCACATACGAGCAATGGAAGCGAGCGTATCCGGTTTCGATTCCATCCAATGGTCGATGGCAGGTTCGCGCTCGACGGCTTCCGGGAAACGCATTATTGCATCCAAGTCGGAACTCCTGAGTTCGATAGTGTCAGGTGCAAGCCTGAAAATTGCTCATTGAGCCGCCGACAATATTACTGCATTGCGTTCCAGCTGACCGCTGAGTTGGAATTGCAGTGTGCGAATTCGACTGACAGATATACGCGATCATTCCGTGCAAGAACTCGATCTCTTGCCGGACTCTCGCGACATGTCCGGCTGGCAAGAAGGTGTTGTCGGATGGTCAATAGGAAAAAAGGGAGCGGGCGCGCCGATTGAACTCGACGAACCGCTTGGCGAGTGTCAGGTCGGAGTTTTCGCTGTCAGCTACCACGTGCTGCTCTGGGGAGTCGCGAAAGAACTGCCGCAGGTATGGTCGTTCCCTCAGGAAAGATCGACGAGTAAGCTCGTTCCATTCGAGCCAGAGCGATGGCTGTTGATCGATCGAGAAGAACTCGGCCGGGTGGCTATGGGCGGCAATGTCAGACTTCGATTCGATCAGAGCCCGATGCGGTTCGGGAACTACATTTTCGAGAGTCTGGCTACCGAGACTTCCAAAGAATGCTGCGCATTCTGTAACGAACTGCTTCGCACTTACTTCCGGGTGGGAAGCCAGCAGGCATGTCCGGCTTGTACTGAGAAATTCAAGCAGGAGACGCAGAACAAACTTGCCCGATATTATCGGCGGGCTTTGGCTGCTGGAATTATTGTGGCCATCGTTGGGGCTGTGATTCACGCCCTTCTCCTGGCGTTCGCGCAGATCTCTTTCGGATCCGCTTTGGTCGGAGTTCTCGTCGGCATGACAATGAGGATGGCTTCAAACGAATCCGCGGGAACTAAGTACAGAATAACAGCCGCTGTGCTCACGTTTGTGGCGGGATTTTTGCCGTGGTTGCGGAGCCCGGGCACCACCATGTCTGCCGTCTATCTCGCAATAGGGATGGTTGCAGCGTGGATGCTCACGGCGCGAAACGCGCGGACCGAAATCCACGGACCGTTCCAATCGAAGGCGGTCTGATAGTTCACCGAGGATCTCATTGCAGCCGGCAATCGAGTGCGACGGGCAGGCTTTTGCCACTGAGGCGCGCCGTCAGCAATGCCTCATCACCGGGCAGCAAGGAGTGCTTAGGTTCGATCTCCAATTGGTCAGCGACGAGCTTCAGAGCGGCTTTCCATTCTAGACGCGCTTCGGGCAGCCGACCTGCCAGGTATAACGCATCACCGAAGCTGGTATGGAACACGGCGGAATCCCTTTTCCAGCCGGGCAGTGCGTCCTCCGTCTTTAGAAGAGAATCCATGTGCGCGACCGCCTCCTTGTGGGCCGCTTCCCAGCCGGTTCGGCAAAATTGGGTACGTGCTTTTGCGATGAGATTCGTGGCGACTGCGAGGTCACGCTGCGCCACGAGATCCTCGCTATCAGCGGCAGCTCGGACTCTCAAGTCGAGCATTTCGTCCAACAGTTGAAACGCGCGCGCGGGCTCTTTCGACGCCAAAGCGACCGTGGCTTGACGCTCGAGGGCGACCGCGAGGTCGCGTTTTGACTGCCGGTCAGGTTTCTCGTCAAGGATACTCCGCCGCAACTGCTCCATCCTCTCGAAGTCCTGTTTTGCCAGGTCGATCTGTACGCGCTGTAGGTGGACATCGCCCCTTCTTTCGAGGGCAATCGACAGGTCGCGAGCGTAGTCCATGCGCGCTGCGTCCTGAGCATGAAGGTCCTCGAGAATCCGGATCGCTTCGTCAAACGATGGCATTGCACTGTCCCAGCGGCCAGACACAGCATATTCGATGGGGCCCAAACGCAGTAACGCATCCGCGAGGTGCAATTTCACCAAAGTATCGTCAGAGCGTTGCTTGACCTCCTCTTTCAGAGTCTCTACAGCGTGCTGCTGGGCGTCAAGAGCTTCACTGCTGAGGCCGCTTTCGAGCAGCACATTCGCGAGATCTGAACGGATGCCTGCCTGGCTCTGTCGAGCTTCGGACCCCCGACGATCGTCGGCTCTGATCAAACTGTTAAGAGCCTCGATAGCAGCGTCGTATTCAGAGCGGGCACCACGAAGGTTCCCTGCGTAGTAATTCTCTTCGCCCAGACGTGTTCTGAAACGCGAGATATAGATGGGATCCCCCATGACCTCAGCCAGCTTCAGGCCCTCCTGAAACGTCTTCGAAGCTTCTACGACCGAATCTTTCGCACTCAACGCAACGCCCAGAGTGTCCATAGCGCCCAGTCGATCGACCTCGACAACGGAAGACGCAACGGGAGACAACCAGGTTGAAGGCCTGAACATCCTTCGCCCTGCACGAATACGACCGACGGTTTCCACGGCCTCTCGAGCGACCTTGAGCTGAGCGTCGGTCTCCCCCAGCGCAGCATAGAGATCAGAAAAGTGCGTTAGCAAGCGTACCCGCTCCAGTTCGAGCCCGGGTTCTCCGGTGTCCTCGATTAATTCCCCGAAGTCTTGCTGGGAACCTTCAAGCAACTTTCGAATCACGCTGCTGGGAACACCATGGGAGTCTCGAAACGCCACAGCATCGTCGAGACCACTCGCTGCCATCTTGACCGCCGCGGCTAGCCGACGTTGCGCTGTCTTCTCAGATCGCCATGCAAGCACAGCCGCCGTGGCTGCTGCGATCGCCAGTACAGTCATCGCAGCAGCCACGATCCTTGCGATCCTCCGTTCCCGCTTTTCTGCTTCACGATGGCGATCCGTTAGCAGCGTCAGAGAGATCCCAGTCATCGCGGCAACAAGCTTGAGCGTTGCGTTGTGAAACCCATCTCCGGATTGCCGAACGTCTGCTGCCAGCGGTTCCGGTACGTCTTCGGAGATGACGGCTCCTGTCGAATCGAACTCCTGGAAAAGAGCAGGCGGAAAAGCTCCATCAGGTGCCGAAGAAGGGTCGTAGCGGCAAGGCTTGCCGTCAACAAGCACAGGGAAAATGCGGTCGGCTCGTCCCAGCATTTTGAACGTCTTGATCTCTTTGTTTACCCACAGCGACTGTGCCGCAACTGGGCTGCTAAGCACGATCAAGACATTGGACTCCGAGAGGGCTTGAGTGAGCGTCCGCGAAATGTTCGGGTCGGGAGTGGCATCGGATCGATCGCGAAAGATTGGGGTGAGGTATTTCGGCACAACAGCCTGGCCGAAGTCTTTTCCCCGCAGAGATCTCGGGATCTTGAAATGCTCCAGCTCGCGCTGAAGCCGTTCTCCGGTGACTCGATCTTTGCTGGAATACGATACGAATGCGCGGTAACGCATCCCTCAGAACCTCACGCGAAATTGCGCCGATAGCAACGTCGAGCCCATGAACGCGTGCCCTACGAGTTGAGAGACCTCCACCTGAGCCGCGAAGCGTTCCCCAATGAACGAACTGACACCTGCGGACAAAATTCCAGTGTTCGGGTCAGGCCCATCACTCGCGACGCTAAACCGGAGAGGATCGGGCCTGAAGTCCTGAGCCAGACGTACAGTCTGGAAAATAAATCCGTCATCGAACTGATGCCGCCAATAGGCGGATACCCGAGGGATGAGAACTGTTCCCTGGAGGCCGAACCGATATGCGACATCTCCTCCCAGATCGAACAAGGTGGAGTTTCGTCGATGCGTTTCGTATACCAACTCAGATCCAATAGGTCCGCCGTAGGTAATCGTCTGGCTCTGTCCCGGCTTAATAGTAGCCTGACCAGTCTCCTCGTAGCCGCCGACGCTGTTTCGTATGAATTGAAATATCCCCCGCGGAGAAAAAATCCATCCGTCCTTCTCGATGTCGTAGCCGCCACGAACCGAAGCTCCGAACTCCTTAATTTTGGTATTCCCCGATACCCACCCCGCAAAGTACTGATCAAGGTCAAACCTGTTGTCGAAGACGCTTCCCCCCTGTTCAAATGTGCACACACTTCGTGTGTAGGCATGGTTCGTACGGTAATAGCTCATGCCGATATCAAGCACCGCGCCTTTGCCTAACGACCAGCCCGCAAAACCGCCGAAACCTGTTGTGTGATTTTCGAGACCGCTACCTTCCTTGCGTCCCTCACACAGCGCGACCAGATCCTCGATTGCTTGTTTCTGAGCTGGCGCAACCCCTTGGAAATTGTATTTGCGATTGAGCTGAACGGGCCGGATGTCGTAGTGCGTATTCATTGCAGAATAACTGCCCCATACGCCCGCTACCGCGCGGTTCCATCCATAGTCAACGCCGACCATGCCGGTGTTCACATGACCGTCGTAGCCGAGGTCATAATCGGTAATATCTCTCTTCTTCCACTCGCGGCCGAGCTCTCCGAACAACCCGAACCCGGGATTTTCTGCCCCTGCAGTTTGTAGGGAGATGTCAGGCTGGCGCTGAACATCGGCCTGTGGATCCAGAAAGAAGCTGCGGAACTTGCGGGGTTGAGTCCCCTTGCTCAATCGACGATCGACGCGGCGCCGTGCGATGCGCACCTGGGAGACCGTCTTTGTCGCCTGGAGAGTCTCCAGACTGCCACCAAGCGCCGACCCTGAGTTCACGTTCAGCTCTGGCGCGCAAATCACCTCCAATTGAGCACCGATCTGGTGTAAGTCGTGCAATCGTTTCAACTCCGCAGTAACGGCCGCGATGGCCGCCGTATCCCCGGGAGGAGGAGAGAGTCGGAGGAACTCAACACATCCTGGACGCGTGCCCAACCCAAGCAGTGAGATTAACTGCTCGTCAAGAGTAGGCGGGGGGCTCTGTCCGTAAGCAGAGTGCGTTGGAGATCGCGGCGTCAGCAATAGGAGTGCGAAAAAGCAAAGACAGCAGCGTATAAGCGAACGCTCATACGGTCCACAATCTGGCAAATGCATCTCAGCCCCTCCGTTTTGAGAAACAACAAAGGAATTTTGTCGTTTCTAGGCAGATGCTTGTAGGTCTCGGTAAAGATGCTGATGTCGAACGATATCACATCCTGATTGTGGGAAAGCATTGCCGTCCGCGGGCAGCGCCTGGTGCTAACAGCGTGCGTTTCCTTCGCGCCGACGCATTGAGGTCATCGAGCAACCACGTAGCTCGCAGCAACGAATTCGACGACTTATATCTACCAGTTTCCCCGCGTCTTCAGTGAGGGTCCGCCGCGTTGGGTACGGGAGCAGCTCCGGGTTTCGGCAGTTCCGCCTTGCCATCGAGTCCAAACACCAACAGCATCGGCTTCTGCGCCGTGTTAACGGCTCCCGGGTTGGTTGTTCCTAAACTCGCTGTTCCTCCAGTACCACCCATAAGAGCGATGTACTGTTTGCCGTCGACCGCGAAAGTGATCGGCGGGCCCATGCCACTCCTGAGCCCCGTTGGCAATTCGAGAATCTGCTCGCCCTTCTCTCCGGAGTACGCGATCAGTCGTCCATCAGGGGCAACCTGAAACACCAAATTGCTGGCTGTGCTCAACGTGCCACCAAACCTGCTGTTGCCAACCGGCACACGCCAGCGGATTTCCTGTTTCACAGGGTCGTACGCAACCAGTGTGCTGACATTTCCGTTAGGCAACGGCTCGGGACCAATCGCTGATGCGGGTGGCCTTCGTGTCATTCCGGCCGTGTTGTTGTTCAGTCCGGTCTGCGAGGCGCCTCCTGCGCGTGACGGGTCGGGCTTAAAGTCGTAATTAACGGCGTAGTTGAATGTGTCCCATCCGCGAGTCGGAATGTAGACAAGGCCCGTCTGAGGATTGAACGACATCGGCGACCAGCTGTGAGCGCCTCCACCGCCCGGAGACACGGGCTGCGGGTCTTTGCCATACATGACTTCAGGATTGATGATGGGCCGACCCGTTTTCTGATCAATCCCCTTTGCCCAACTGACTCGCGAGAAAGGCTGGGCCGAAATGAACTCACCGGTGATGCGATCGAGCACGTAGAAGAAACCGTTCTTGTTCGCCTGCATAATCACTTTGCGCAGTCTGCCATTGATTTGCAGATCCGCCAGAGTCATCTGTTGCACGCTGTCGTAGTCCCACTGGTCTCCGGGAACCATCTGGTAATGCCACTTTAGTTCTCCGGTGTTCACATTCAAGGCAATGATGGAGGCGACATACAGGTTGTCGCGACCCGTGCTGACGTCTTTTGTGCGCAGTGCCTGAGGCCAGGGTTCAGCGTTTCCTGTCCCGACATAGAGAAGCTCACTTTCGGGGTCGTAAGAAATTCCGTCCCATACCGCTCCCCCTCCGCCAAGTTTCCACCACTCGCCGTCCCAGGTTGCGGCAGCCTTGCGCATCGCCGCCGATTCGAAGCCCTTTGAAGGGTCGCCAGGAACCGTATAGAACTTCCAAACTTCGCGGCCCGTTTCAGCATCGTATGCGGCCACAAAGCCACGCGTGGGACGGTCGCCGCCCGCGGGGCCGACAATTACCTTACCCTTGGCGATGCGCGGAGCAATCGTCAGGGACTGCTCATTCTGCGTGTAGGAAACGCGCGTCTCCCAGACAGGCTTGCCGGTTTCTGCATCCAGCGCTTGTAACCGGCCATCGTTGACTGGCACATAGATCTTGCCATTGTAGAGCGCCAACCCGCGGTTGACGATCCCGCAACACATTCTGTCGCTGGTCGGTTTGCGACTTACTTCGGGATCCCAGCGCCACTTCTCTCTGCCCGTCCGAGCGTCCACTGCGAACACGATGCTCCAGTTCGTGATACCGAAGATGGTGTTGTTCCAGACCAGCGGAGTGGCTTCCTGATCGCCTCCGCCATCGCCGGCCTCATATGACCACACCAGTCCAAGGCGCTTCACGTTTGATGCGTCGATCTGCTTCAGCGGACTAAAACGCGTTTCGCCGGGAGTAAGACCGTAGGACAACCAGTCTCCATCCGACGCGGACTTCCCTGCATTCTTGAGAAGAACGTCATCGACTCGCTTCACCTGTGCGAGCGTTACACCAAACAAGCTCAAAAAGAGCCCAAGGGTCAATATGTAGCGCATAGTTTTGAAAAGGTGAGTCTAGCGTCCTGAGTTAGAAGTTCGCTATCTAAATCCCGCACCCCTCAGGGGTGCGCAAACGCTCTAGCTCAGACATCTCCCTTCCGGTATCTTTACGTCGATGGAAACCAAAACCGTTCGCCTCACGCAGTATTCGCACGGTGCGGGCTGCGGCTGCAAGATCTCGCCTCGAGTTTTGTCTGAGATCCTTCAGAGAGTTCCGCGCCAAACCGCGGACCCTCGCCTGCTTGTGGGATATGACACGCGCGACGACGCCGCCGTCTACGCGATCGACGACAAGACCGCCATAATCAGCACGACAGACTTTTTCATGCCAATCGTCGATGACGCGTTCGACTTCGGAGCGATCGCGGCAGTCAACGCCATCAGCGATGTTTATGCCATGGGCGGAAAACCGCTTCTTGCTGTGGCTATTCTTGGATGGCCCATCAGCAAACTTGACGCAACCGTTGCCGGCGATGTTCTGCAGGGCGCCCGGGACGCATGCTCTCGTGCCGGTATTCCGCTGGCCGGAGGCCACAGCATTGATGCGCCGGAACCGATCTTCGGGCTCGCCGTCACGGGAATGATCGAACAATCGCGCATTCGGTCCAATAACCTCGCCAAAGCCGGCGACGAACTTTATCTTACGAAACCGCTCGGCGTCGGAATCCTTACGACCGCTCAGAAGCGAGGCGTCCTTCAGGATCAGGATATGCACGCCGTACGCAAGGTCATGCTCGAACTGAACGACATCGGAGCCGAGTTGAGCGCTCTTGATGCGGTGCATTCAATGACGGACGTTACTGGCTTCGGTCTACTCGGACATCTGATCGAGATGTGCGAGGCGAGCGGTGTGTCTGCTGATGTGCACTTTGAAAGAGTGCCGCAGCTGGGCAGACTCTCCAGATACCTCGCGCAGGGTTGCGTTCCCGGCGGAACCGCGCGAAATTTCGAAAGCTACGGCGACAAGATAAGTCCGATGACGGATGAGCAGCGAGTGATTCTCTGCGATCCCCAAACGAGTGGAGGGTTGCTGGTATCTGTCGACTCGCAGAGCCGCGAAGCCTTTCTGGATGTGACGCGCCGTCGCGGTTTGGACGTCACTGCGTTTGGTCAGATGATCGCAACGTCTCCCACTCACATCCGTGTTCAGTGACGCACAACCACATGGCGGTCGCCCTGGCGTCGCAGAATTCCCATTCGGTTGAGACACTCGAGGTACGGCACCGAGTACTTTCGCGATAGCCCGAAATCCTTTCCAAACTCACTGGCCGTGAAACTATCGGCCTGCGCCCGCCGGACACGGGCCTTCAATGCTTCCCACACCGAACTCTCCAGCACAAATTCATTATTGATGCGGATAAGACGGCCGTCCTTCAAAAGCCGCGAGGCAGCTTTATCGAATGTCTTCCTGTCAAGGTGTGACGCCGCAAAATACTCTTGGAAGCGCAGAGGCTGAAGCTGCGCGGACTGGAGCTTTGCGAAGAGATCTTCTGCCGCCCGATGTTCCGCTTCCGATAGTTCTCCACGCCGTGGGTCGTATCGCAACGTGTTCGATGTCAGGGTCAGAACACCTTTGAAGTGCTTCGCTAGAAGTGATTCAAGATAGGGACGCACCTGAGACGACTTAATCCTGAGCGTCGCCGAGATGGCCGGGAAAGGCCATTCGGCCGGCTCGTCTTTCGCGCGACCGATCCATTCGGCGATTCTGCTGGACGTCAAGTCATCCATCTTCGGATGCCATACCAGCCCAGATGCGGTTCGAAGATCCCCCTGGGGAATCTCGTCCTGACTCCACATCCATTTTCTTGCTAGCTCCGCTGCCTCAAAGACGGCAGGCCGCGATATGTCGAAATAGCGATCACGGAGTTGCTCCGCTTCTGTCACGCGGCGCGAGCGGTCCGGAGCGATGTCCACGACCGTTCCCCCAGCGACTGTGATCAGGGGATTTGTTGAACGCAGGATGAACCGTTGGCCGGGATAGAAACACGCTTCCTGTGGAAGATGAATCTGCGCCCACGTATTCGTTTCAGACTGAAGAAAGCCCCACAACCGGCATTCCATCTCAAAAGAAGCGGCAAGGAAATGCACGCGCAAGCCAGGCTTCCAGGTGAACGCGGAGCTCTTCAGCAGGTCGATCGTCGCGTTGATGTATCGCGATCGGAAAGCATAATTTGGGGCAACCAGCACGTCTCCATGGTGCGTATCTTCGACCTTCAGTCCGTGCAACTGTACGCCGACACGATGGCCTGCCTCGATGCTGTCCACAACCGTGTTGTGATTATGGAGCGAGCGAATCCTGTACTCGCCACCATGTGACGATAGGGAGACGGACTCTCCGACTCTCAGCTGCCCTCTCACCAGCGTGCCGGTCACGACGGTCCCGACACCCTTCAGCACGAAGCATCGGTCGATCGGCATGTAGGGTGCAGCCTTAGTTTTCGACCTGTCGGCGGTGAGCAAACGGCAGGCCGTGAAAAGGGTCTCCTTCAACTGCGGAATGCCGGCTTTGCTCAGCGAATCGACGATCTCCACCGGGCCGGGCGTTAAGCGCTGTACAGCCTGGACAGTCTCTTGAATTTGATCCGTAGTGGCCAGGCTCGCTTTCGTCACAACCGGAATGACGCGGGCAACTCCGAGCAGCTTGAGGACATCGAGGTGTTCGAGCGACTGGGGCATGATTCCCTCGCGCGCATCGACGACCCATAATGCGATCTGAAAACCGCTCGCGCCGGAGATCATGGTTTTGACCAGCTTTTCGTGCCCTGGTACATCCACAATGCCGAGTGTGTAGCCGTCAGGATGCTGAAGGTGTGCAAATCCGAGCTCGATGGTCAATTCACGGCGATGCTCCTCCGGGAGATGCATGGGATTGATGCCGGTCAGCGCCTCGACAAGAGTGGACTTGCCATGATCGACGTGGCCGGATGTGCCGATTAGAACCATTTGGAACGCTGAGGCGCGGCAAGTACGCAGTTACAGTTCATCGATCGCCTTCTGGACTTCAGCGAAGTCATCCGGAAAAAAGGTTCGTGCATCGAGATGGAATGCGTTGCCTTGAATGTATCCCAGAATCGGAATGGCACGCCCAGCGAACCTCTCTTTCAAGGCTTGCGCGGATCCGCGCGAAAAACGCAGCCCGAAGCTTTCGAAGCTTTCCTCCGGGTTGCTTCCGCCACCGGTTTGCGCTTTAAGGGTGACCCATTCGATCCCGTCGCGAAGCCTAAGCCTATCGCGGACGGACTCGAGATCCGCCATCGTCATCTGCCAGATGGGAAGCGTTCGCTGGCTACCTGTCAGGTATTTAGTCAGCGCGTGGTGCAGCAACGTCAACCGCAGCTTGTCCAACCGCAACGTTCGGTAGAGTGGATTCCTGCGCGCCTGATCTGCGATAGACGCCTTACCCACGATTAGGCCCGCCTGAACGGTTCCAAGGAGTTTATCTGCGCTGCAGACGACGACGCTCGCGCCATCCTTCAAGCCTTGCTCCAGCGTAGGCTCTGACTCAAGAACCGGAAGCTCCGGCCGGAACAACAACCCGGAGCCATTGTCGTATACGACGGGGATACGCAGGCGCTTTCCGAGGTCAGCCATCTCGGCGAGAGAAGCCGATTCGACAAAGCCGCGCTGTACAAAGTTGGACTGATGCACTTTGAGGAGAACGGACTGCCTGGCCTTCGCCTTCTTCGCAAAATCTTCGATACGCGTCTTGTTGGTCGTTCCGACTTCGACAAGACGACACCCGCTGGCCTCCATGATTTCAGGAACTCGAAATCCTCCCCCGATCTCGACCAACTCAGAGCGGCTTACGAGGACATCCTTCTGCGCAGCTATCGTATTGAGCACCAACAGCAGCGCGCCGGCGCCATTGTTTACCGCCAGAGCGGACTCTCCTCCAGTCAGAACGCGCAACACCCCTCCGAGATACCTGTCTCGACTGGATCGTTTCTGTGAGGACGCATCCCACTCGAGATCGGAGTAGCGAGCCACGACCGTCATGTCGATTTCGGAGAAAGCGTTACCAAGCGGCGCCCGGCCGAGATTGGTATGAAGAACGATCCCCGTGCCATTAATCACCCGGCTCGGAAAGGGCTTCAGCAACGCCCGGGCTTCCCGATTAACTTCAGCCACGATGGCTTCGCGGATGGCTGCACGATCTCGAAAGGCCGCAGGCTCGGCCTGCAGTCTGTCTCGAAATCGCGACAGCACATCTCTCGCGAGCCGGGTCCGATATACATCCGCCATACCGTCCGTGGCAGCGGCAGCAAGGATCTCATGAATGGGCGGCAAGATTTTCAACGACACGTTCACACTCTGGCGGAGAGATGCAGGAATCGAACCTACCCGCAAAGCGTAGCCCCGCGAAACGGTTTTGAAGACCGCTGACCACACCAGTGATCCGATCTCTCCGCGAGCGACTTACTGTATCAAACGCCTGCGAGATTGGGTTGCAGCTTATGGTATCCGTTCTGGACTGCCCACAGATCGAGAGGAAGAGCGGCGAGTTCATCGACTTCGGGTATCGCCGCGGGATCACGGTCCAGATCGACGATGACGAGGTACCCTTTGCATGTGTCGCACGCGAGCAGACGCATGTGAGGAAACTCCGCCGCGGAGAAGCTAGCGATCGCGGATTCCGACGAGGCATCGCAGCCCGGGCAACGCGTCCGAGGAAATGACCTGCGCCGAAAGCAGAGAGAGCAAACCAGCTCAAAGGCCAGACCGTCGCCCTGAGGCTTAAGGCATCCGGCCTGAGGAGGTTGGGCGCACCAAGGACATTCCAGACCTTCGGGAAAGTTCGCGGCATAGGGTTGCAGCGACGCGCGGGCAAAGAAGTCCGTCATCGAATGAGTCGGGCGGGTGTCCCAATATTCGAGCAGCAAGTTCTCGAATTGAGAGACATCGATATCTCGGGCAACCTGCGCGAGTGCCGGCGGGCCTGAACGAATCGTGTACTCGAGCAATGAAGGAATGACAACGGAAACGTTGCGAAGACACGCTAGGCCCTGGGCCACGCTTCCCTGCCAGTCGGCGAGGCCGGCGTAAAACGTCAGAATTTCGCGCGCGGCGGCAAATCCGTCAGCGAGAAAATGCGCGCGACGCGCGCGTTGTTGCCAGGGATTCACGGGCGGTGAATTTCGCGATACCACTTCGCATGGTGCGACTCGGCCCACCGCGGTCTTACCCAACCCTGCGTCATTCCTCGAAATGCGCCCGGCGTCGCCGCGGTGCCCATGTAGATGTGGACGATAAGACCGGCGACCGCAAGAATAGCGGCAGCCGGATGAATCAGGATCGCGGCTTCGCGAAGCGGTCGAGACATCGTCTGCGGCCACCAAAGGACAATTCCGCTGAGCAGCAGCAAGATGCCATTCAAGGCTTGAAGCCAGAACAGCGTCTTCTGTCCACCGTTAAATCGCCCAGCTTCGGGGAGTGCGCCATAGTCGTGGGCGGCATAGCGGTGAGCAAGGCGAAGCCATTTTCGATCGTCGCGGTCGAGACGCATGTGGCGACGCCACGAGATGAACATTGCGGAAAAGATTGCTACGAAGAGAAGTCCGCCGAGGGGATGCCACGCACGGACAGTGACACCACCGCCGAAGACGCCTGCGAGCCAGTAGAGACGCGGCGACCAGAGGGAAAGTCCTGTGAGCGCAGCGTAAAGAAAGCTCAGTGCGACGATCCAGTGGATTGCGCGCTCTCTGAGGGAGAATCGAGTGACTTTGTTGGTGTCGTTCATAGATATTGAGGGGACAGGAGATCTGGGGACAGACTCCGAATTCGAACCGTGAAGACTTCGTACGGATTCAAAATTCGTCGATTCGAATTCGGAGTCTGTCCCCAGATCTCCCTCACTCTTCCTTCGCGCGCGGGCCGTATTTCAAATAGTGCACGAGCGTTCCTACAATCCCGCCGATCAGCAGAGTATTTCCAATCCACTTCAACGGCCCTTTCCACAATCGAACAGTCCACGGGATCTGCGGATCCTTCGGCAGTCCGTACATCTCCGGATTGTCCGCGTGGGCCAGCACGTAAAGCACATGTGTGCCCCCGACTCCGGGTGGGTTGTAGACGCCCGCAGTCGCAAACCCGTCAGACTTGAGCACTACCGCGCGATCCTCTGCCTTTCTCAACAGGTCTTCACGCGTACCGAAGCTCAGACAATTCGTCGGACATGCCTTGATGCAAGCCGGCTCCAGCCCGACGCCTACGCGGTCCACACACAGCGAGCACTTGGATACCTTTCCGCTTGTCGGGTTCAGCTTCGGCACATTGAATGGGCAACCCGTAATGCAATACCCACATCCAATGCAATTGTCCGAGTTGAAGTCGACGATTCCATTCGCATGCTGCACTATCGCGCCCGGCGCAGGGCACGCCTTCAGGCATCCGGGGTCCACGCAATGCATGCACTGATATTTCGCCATAAGCCACAAAGGCTGACCGGCAGCGCCCTCGTGCTCATTGAACTTGATCAGGTTCCAAAAGTTCGGCTGAAGATCCGGGAACGTCTGATAAGTCCCCTCGAAATTCGCAAAGGTAACCGGCTGGTTGTTCCACTCCTGGCACGCCACTTCGCAAGCTTTGCATCCGATACACGTGGTTGTGTCGATCAACTTCGCCACAGTGTGGGTCGCACGTGTCGCTCCCGGAGCTGGGCCGGACGTTGCTGAAATCGCCTTGAGAATCTGGCGGATCATATTTTTTCGAGGTTCACAAGGAACCCTTTGTACTCCGGTGTTCCCGCGTTCGGATCCACGACGCTCGGGCTGAGGTTATTGATAAGCGGCCCCGTAACGCGCCCGATAAAGCCCCAGTGAATCGGAAGCCCCACCTGGTAGACAGTCTTTCCTGCAACCGTGAGTCCGCGCATGCGCTTGGTCACCATCGCTTTTCCTTCAACGGAACCGCGAGCCGATCGGACGCGAACCATATCACCACTCCGGATTCCCTTTTCCGCCGCGAGAGCTGCCGGTACTTCCACGAAGAAGTGCGGCTGAAGCTCGCTGGGGCCGGCGATGTTCTTGGTCCAATAGTGGAAGTGTTCGGTCAAACGATACGTCGTGCCAATGTAGGGAAACTCCGACACTGTCCCGAGCTTGTCGAGATCGCTGTTAAAAATCTTGGCAGCAGGATTCCTTCCGACCTTTGGATGGAGAACGTTGTCAACCGGGGACTCTACAGGTTCGTAGTGTTCGGGAAACGGGCCTTCAACAAAATCGGCCGCGAAAAGTTTAGCGACGCCCTCGGGTAACATGATGAACGAACCGAACTGATCGGGCGGTGCATCGGCCTTCGTATCGGGAACGTCTCCAGTCCATTGTGTTCCGGACCAGCGCAGCGGAGCGCGTGACGCATCCCATGGCTTCCCTTCCGCATCGGCGGAAGCGCGGTTATAGAGAATGCGCCGGTTCGCAGGCCAGTTCCACGCCCAATTGGGAAAAAGTCCGAGACCTGTCGGATCGTCCTGCCCGCGCCGGGCCATCATGTTTCCCGCTTCGGTGAAGGATCCGGCATAGATCCAGTTACCACAAGCGGTACTCCCGTCATCGGTGAGTGCGCCGAACGTTGGAAGCTGCTTGCCCTGCGCATCGCGGCCATTGATCTCCTTCGCCACCTCAGAGAGAGACGGCGACGACGGATTCTGCCAGTTCCACGTCATATTCATTAAGGGTTCCGGTGCGTTGCCGCCCTCTTTGGCATACAACTCGCGAATCTTCAGGAACAGACGCGCAATGATCTCCTGGTCTCGACGAGCTTCACCCGGCGGATCCAGCGCAACGTTCTTCCACTGGGCCCATCGCGAAGAGTTCACGAACGCGCCGTCCTTTTCCGCGAAACAACCAGCGGGAAGCAGGAACACTTCAGTCTGAATCGCTGCGGCGTCGGGGGCAGCCGCGTAGTACTTCTCCGCGAGATCTTTCGCTTTCCAGAAACTCGACGTTTCCGTTTCGAAACAATCGGCGACAATGAGCCATTTCAACTTAGAGAGCGCTGCAAGCATTTTCGGAGTGTTCGGACCGTTGGCTACGGGATTCATGCCAAAAGCAATCAGGCCTTCCATCTGGCCGCCGTACATCTTGTCAAAGATGTACCCCCAACTGTAGTTATCGGTCTCACCCAGTTTTGGCAGGTAGTCGTAACCGAAGCCATTTTCCTTTGTAGCGTTTGGACCGTAGTACGCCTTGAACAGACTCGCCACGAATTTCGGAGTATTCGACCAGTAGTTCATCGAATTCGGACGAAGGGCCTTCGGCGTCGTCTGATCAAGATAGGTCGAGAGATTCTGCTGGTCAGCGCGTGGGAGGCGCAGGTAACCCGGAAGCATGTTCCACGCGCCCATGTCGGTCGCACCCTGGATGTTCGAGTGGCCGCGTTGAGCGTTGATGCCCCCTCCCGGCATTCCAATGTTGCCCAGCATAAGTTGCAGCATCGCAGCGGTGTGAATGAGTTGCACAGAGTGACTGTGCTGCGTCCATCCAAGGGCATACAGAATCGTGCCTTGCCGGTCCGGTGCGGAGGTGGAACAGATCACTGCGGCAGCCTTTTCAAAGTCTGACGCAGAGCAGCCGCAGATCGAAGCCACCATCTCCGGCGTGTAACGGGAGTAGTGCTTCTTCATCAGCTGAAACACCGAGCGTGGATGCTCGAGTGTTTCATCGACCTTCGCATGACCCTGCGCGTCGAGTTCGTAGCCCCATGTCGATTTGTCATAGGCCTTCTTGGACTCGTCCCAACCGGAGAACAGCCCTTCGTCGAACGAGAATCCTTCTTTGATCAGGAAAGAAGCGTTGGTGTGGGTCTTTACGTAATCGCGGTGATACGCATCGTGCGTCAGCGCATAGTGGATCAGTCCACCGAGGAACGCGATATCGGTGCCGGCGCGTATGGGCGTATAGATATCGGAAACCGCCGCGGTCCTGTTGAATCGTGGATCGACGGTAACGAGCTTGGCCTTGCGGCTTCGCTTCGCTTCCATCACAAAGCGGAAACCGACGGGATGATTCTCAGCAGGGTTGCCGCCCATGACCAGAACGACGTCGGCATTTGCAACGTCGGTCCAGCCGTTCGTCATGGCCCCGCGGCCAAACGTGGCGGCCAAACTGGCCACCGTTGGGCCGTGTCAAAGGCGGGCCTGATTTTCGTAGGCGACCATGCCCAGCCCGAATCGGAACTTGCCGAGCAGATAGTTGACTTCGTTCGTATCGGTGCAACCGCCGATCATGGCTGCATTGGTGAGCCGGTTGACAAGCCGGCCCATGGAGTCCTTCACTTCAAATCCAGCATCTCGAGTAGTTTTGATCAGCCGCGCCATCCGTTCGATGGCGTCGTCCCACGAGATCGGTTTCCACTCATTCGAACCGGCGGCACGATGAAGCGGGCGCGTGACGCGTTGATCGTTTGCAACGAACTGCCGCAGCGTAATTCCCTTGGAGCAAAGCGCTCCGCGGTTGATCGGGCTGTCCGGGTCGCCTTCAACATGAACCACAGCCGGTTTGACGTTACCAGCCTTGTCGCCAAGCGTGTGAATGATGACGCCGCAGGCGACAGCACAGTACGGGCAGATGCTGCGCGTTTCCGTGGTTCTCGCGATCTTGAGTTCCCGAGCCTGTGCAGACGCCGCCGTGACATCGAATCCGAAAGCGGTGACGACCGCTCCACCCGTCAGCGCACCCTTGAGAAAACTTCGTCGACTGAGTTCCATTGCCCGACGTTTTAGCACTCGCATGAAGCCAATGCAACCGCGGAGTCAAAATCGGGTCCAGGGCCCGTCGTTTCCCAAGTTCGTTAGAAATGGGAGCTTTGTGATTGATTAACTATGAATTGGGATTTTAGATATGGGACAGCCGCTCTCTTTTAAATACATGTCGCGTGCTTGCCGCACAGTCAGATCATCCTCGTACGTCATAAGCAGGTATGATTTTTAAATGCCATACGATCCATTTGTCCCGGGCCGATTCACTGTAGACGAGCGGAGCATGCAGGCGTTCGACGCCGCCCGCAACCGCAGCTTCCCTTGCGACATCTGGAGTCCGGCGAAGGCCGTTGGGATGTGCCCGATCATCCTTCTCTCCCATTCGAGCGGCGGCAGCGGTCGGCGAGGCTACACATTCCTGACGAATCACCTGGCCAGCCATGGTTATATCGTCGCGGGACTGAATCACTCCGAACTCGTCGCACCCGAACTCGGGCGTCGAGACGATGAAACTCCTGAACAACGAGCCGCGCGAGCCGAAGCGGCCATCGCGAGCCGCGTTCCGGACATTAGCTTTCTTCTCGAGTATGTCCTGACCCAGTCGGAGCTCAAACCAGCACTTGTTGGAATCGTAGGTCACAGCTTCGGCGGCTGGACAGCGCTTGCCTCTCCGGACGTGGTGCATCAAATCAGGTCGGTTGTGGCGCTTGCGCCCGGCGGGAGTTCGAATCCACGGCCGGGAATTCTCCCGGCAAAGCTGGCGTTCAAGTGGGGTCGCGACGTTCCGACTCTCCTGCTGGCGGCGGACAACGACGTCTGTCTTCCGATCGACGGCATGTACGAGATCTTCGAGAGAATACCTGCTGCGAAATGCATGGTGATTCTCCGCCGCGCCGACCACATGCACTTTATGGATGACGTCGAGCACCTGCATGAAGCGGTCCGGACCTCGCCGCCCTGGATTCCAGAATTGGATTACCTGCAAAAGGAAATGCGCCCCATTGGCGAGCTCTGCACCGGCGAGCAAGCCCACTTGTTCGTCCGAGGACTCACGCTCGCACATTTTGATGCCGTGCTGAAGCAAAATGGCGAAGCCCGCCGATTCCTCGCGAGCAACATCCAGGCCGAACTCGCGTCGCGCGGCGTAGAGGCATTCGTTCATCCTGCGTAGACGTGCTTTCCCGATGTCTCTGTTTCGGCCGACAGACGACCTCGTAAATTTCTCAATTTCAAATTCATTTGACTTCCACGAATGACTCAGATACAAGCCGCTCAGCGATTGTAACTACTAATCAGGGGCAACGAGAGGGCCGACTCCTCGCGCGGGCGCCTCTCCAAAGCTCGGGGGGGAACATGCGTAAAGTCCTATTGTCAGGGTTGTGCTGTGCCCTGTTTGTAATTCTTACCAACACAGCGTTTGCTCAAAACCAACAACTCGGCGGCATTGTCGAAGATTCATCAAAGGCACTGGTACCGGGCGTCACGATCACGCTTGCCAATACTGGCACGGGCGTGACCGCCACTCAAATCACGAACGAGAGCGGTGTGTACACGTTTCCGAGCGTTGCACCGGGGACGTACACCGTCACCGCTTCGCTGCCTGGCTTTAAGACTTCCGTGCAAAGTGGTGTTCAGATCACGCTCGCGGCGGTAAAAGTCAATTTCACGCTCGATGTCGGACAAGTCGATTCGAAGGTTGAAGTCGTTGCAAATGCAGATACGTTGCTGACTGAGACCACGGCGTCGGTGGGCGTGAGATTACCTGAACGTGCAGTAACAGACCTTCCGCTGGTTGGTCAGAACGTCCTGAGTTTGCTGGATGTGCTACCCGGCTTCCGAGCCGCGGCGGCCGACAGCCAGTCCACGATTGGTGGATTGAATCTGGACTACACCAATACGACGATTGACGGACTCAGCACGGTGAGCTCCAGGGACTCCGCCTCTCTCTGGGGCCGGCAAGTCATGACGACGAATGTGATCAACCCGGATCTCGTCGGCGAAGTTCGGCTAATCCTGTCTCCTGTGGATGCGGAACTGGGGCGAGGCAACTCGCAGATTCAGATTCAGACGCGTTCCGGCACCAACAAATTCGGGGGAGCCGTAACGTGGAATGTACAGAACACTGCGCTGAACGCGAACACATGGGCCAATAAGCGCAACCCGGGTGAAGCAACGCAACCGGACTGGTACAACCTCCACCAGATTACCGGGAGCTTTGGCGGACCCATCGTCAGGAACAAAACGTTCTTTTTCGTCCTCGTGGACAAGCAGATCGTGAACCGGCGCCAGTTGGTCACAACACCTGTTTTGACAGACACGGCACGTCAGGGTATCTGGCGTTATTGGGAGGGATGGAATCCCGGCGAAGCGCTTCGCGCGGATCCGACGTCATTCGCAACACCGGGCACTCAACCTACGGGAACAATCGCGTCGGTCAACTTCGATGGAAGCCCTCTCGCACCGACGTTCAATCCCACGGGTGGCCCGTATACGCTCGGCGGTCTGAGGTGTTTCAGCCTGTTTGGCAACGTGAAGGTGGATGGAAGTCCATTCACCCAGGCCGATTGTCCCGGAGGAACGGCCGTCTCTAATAATGCTCCATTTGATCCTTACCGAACGACCGTCGATACGACAGGCTACATGCGGAAGATCCTTTCAATGATGCCGCACGCCAACTACTTTGCTGCGTTCGGCGGACAGACTCCTGACGGACTGAACACCGGACTCTACAGATGGGTTCAGGGACGGAAAGGACCGACTTCCGGGGGATCGACAAATGCATCGATCGGAGTCGTCAGCGGCCCGAACGATTACAACAACCGGAACCAGATCAACCTCAAAATCGACCACAACATTACGAATAACCATCGCGTCAATGTCGCATGGACTTACGAGAAGGACAGCGGCGATGCGCAATCCGCAACATGGGGGACAGGACTCAACGGCAACGTTGCGCGTCAGCCACAATTTGTGACAGTAAACGCGACGTCTACTCTGGCGCCGACTCTCGTCAACGAAGGCCGGTTCGGGCTCAACTACAGCTCGGAATTTGCTTCCGCTCCGTGGACGAACTTTGACCATTCCGACATCCGCGATGACGCGCAGAAGTTCATCCTGTATGGCGGAGCCAATCCCGCCAATGGAAGGCTGTATCCGGTCCTTTACAACCCCGGCACGAATTGGAACGGATACATGGCTTTCAATGCGTTCGATTTCGCGAACTACAGCCCTTTGTACAATTTCGCAGATACGGTTCGGTGGACTCACGGCAAGCACGCCTTCAGCTTCGGCGGTGAGTACCGGAGGCCGTCCACGGTTGGATACAACGGCAGCGCCTACATCATGGCAGGCAGCACCGCGAATGTCGCCGGTGTGACTCAGGCGGCCAATGCCTACGGGTCACTGACACCGCTGTTTTTCGCGAGCAGCAATCTCACCAATGGTAATGCGCAGTTCGGGACATATGGAACCTGTCCTGGAGGATGTACTCCGTTTCTGGGAACGGCGCGAAACAACGCAGGCATCCTCCTCAACACGCTTTACGGAGGGATCGGCGTTCCGATTACTAACTACTGGATTGATGGCCAGAAGAACTTGAAAGACGGAACCTGGGAGGATGTCACCACCGCAGAAAACCGGTTCAAGAGTCAAGATCCCTACGGGCATCAGCAACGAGGCCAGATTCAAAACGAATTCAGCTTCTTCGCCAAGGACGATTACAAGCTGTCCAACCGGATCACACTCAACATCGGGATCAGGTACGATTTGCAGGGTTCCCCCTGGCTCACCGAAGGTCTGACGAACACTCTTGTTGATGAAGGCCTGGGGTTGTTCGGAGCCAGCCGTGTTGCCGGTCAGGATCCATTCGCAACATGGTTGACGCCGGGAAATCTCTATCTCACCGGCTATGGATCGAATTCGACGAATCCATTGCAGTGCGTCAGTGGCGTTGCTAATCCGAACGGACTGCCCACTTCGAATTGCGATCCCAATCTAATGTCCCGAGTCAATTTCGTCGGGCCCAAGACGGATCATCCGGACAAAACACTCGTGCCACAACATGGGGCGTTTAGTCCGGCAATCGGCTTCTCATGGCAACTGCCCTGGTTCGGCGAGGGGAAAACCACGGTTCGCGGGGGATTCCAACGAACCTATGGTAAACCTGGTGCTCCCTATACGGGCGGCCTGTTGAGCGGACCTGGCGCAGATGCCTCTTCATCATCAAGCTCATACACGGTTCCGTTTGCCGGCCGGGCCGCGAACCTGACCGATATTCCAGCCGCGGTTCCTTCTGCTCCCGGGCGAGCGGCGCCACAGGACTTGGTGTACAGAGTGGGTACGCGTAGCGGCGCGTTAAGCACGTACGCGCTGTTTGATCCCGACTTCAGGAATCCTCACTCGGATAACTGGACTCTGACGGTGACTCGAAGCTTGTCACGAACTTTCAGTTTGGAGCTTCGCGCGGTAAATACCCTCGCCAGAGACCAGTCGGGTTCGGGGGGAGCCTTCGGCACTCCGGGCACTTACGACATCAACACCGTCAACGTCTATCACAACCCGGAGTTGTTCAATGCTTTCGAAGTGACACGGGCTGGCGGGAATGATCCTCTATTCGACCAGATGCTCATGGGCCTCAATCTGAACGCCGGGCAGACCGGATACGGAACAATCGGGGGCACGACCGCAGGAGTGTTGCAGCGCGGTTCTGCACACATTCGCAAAGCCTTCGGCGCAAATCTTGCCAACGGGAACTATGCTGCTGTGGTCACCAGCATACTTGGCCTGGCGAACACCACACCCGGGTTACAGGCACTTCCGATTGATCCGGCTACAGGCGCAACGTTGAACACAGGTCAGCATGCGCTGCGAAACGGTTGCAACCGAATCGCGAACGGACAGCTCGGCGGCTTTGTTGATCCGGCAACGGGACAGACCGTCCTTCCACGATGTTTCCCTGAGAACTACTTCGTGGCGAACCCACAGTGGAGTACGGCTCTCTACTCCACGAACCTGGGTTACAGCGATTACAACTCCCTTGAGGCGCAGTTGACGATGCGGCCAATCCATGGCTTCAGCATGATGGCCACGTATGGCTTCAGCAAAACCATGTATCAGCCGGGTAACGGCTTCACGGATCCGTTGAATCCGACACTGGATTACAGCAAGAACTC
>Ga0068863_100000972_pt1 | contig 28835 bp, 27 predicted proteins | sample KBSSwiS62_FD_66596 | JGI IMG/M metagenome (GOLD analysis project Ga0068863, IMG submission 66596) | Switchgrass rhizosphere microbial communities from Kellogg Biological Station, Michigan, USA - KBS Switchgrass S6-2 | ecosystem: Host-associated > Plants > Roots > Rhizosphere > Soil ... | reverse complement strand
GCCTTCTCCAGCCGGTCGACCACGCCGGTGACCGTGCCGGAGGTCAGGCCGGACAGCTCGGCGAGCCTGCCGGGGGTCAGCGCGCCGTGGACGTCGAGCAGGGTCAGGAACTGGGAGTCCGTGGGGCCCAGGCCCATCCGCTGCGCCACCGCGTGGTTGTTCAGCACGACGCTCGCGATGAACCGGACCAGTGACTCCATGATCTCGTCGTGGACGTCGGCCATGTCTCTCCCCTTGACAAGTATCTCGGAACACCAAGATACTCGTGAGGACGAGATACTTGGCGATCCGAGTGAGGATACGAGATGACGACGGCACTGGTGGTCGGCGCGGGGGTGGCGGGCCCGGTACTCGCGATGGCCCTGCGGAAGGCGGGGATCGAGGCCGAGCTGTTCGAGGGCGGCGAGACGGGCGCGGACGACCTCGGCTCCTGGCTCACCCTGCAGGTCAACGGCATGGACGCGCTGCGGGCGGTGGACGCGCACCACGTCGTCGCCGGGCTCGGGTTCCCGAGCAGGCGGATGCGGTTCTTCTCCGGGACCGGCCGGGAGCTGGGCGTGATGAGCATGGGGGACCCGCTGCCGGACGGGACGGTCAGCCACCTGATGCCCCGCGGTGACCTCTACCGCGCGCTGCGGGACGAGGCGGTCGCCCGGGGCGCGGAGATCCGGTTCGGCAAGCGGCTGGTGGGCGCCTCGCGGGTCGGGGAGCGGGTGCGCGCGGAGTTCGCGGACGGCACCACGGCCGAGGGGGACCTGCTGGTCGGGTGCGACGGGATCCGCTCGCGGCTGCGCACGGTCATCGATCCCAAGGCGCCCGCGGTGCGGTACATCCCGGTGCTCAACGTCGGCGGGTACGTGCCGGACTTCCCACTCGCCACGCCGTCGGACGAGTTCCAGATGATGTTCGGCAAGCGCTGCTTCTTCGGCTGGTCCGCCACGCCCGACGGCGGGGTGGCCTGGTTCGCGAACCCGCCGCGGCGGGACGAGCCGGGGCCGGGTGTGCTGTCCGCGATGACGGACGCGGACTGGCGCTCCTGGCTGCTGGATCTGCTGGCCGTGGACCGGTCGCCCGCCTGCGACATCGTCCGCGCCGCACCGGGTCCGCTGTTCGGGTGGGCGACCTTCGACATCCCGCGGGTGCCGATCTGGCACCGCGACCGCATGATCGTCATCGGGGACGCCGCGCACGCGACCTCGCCCGCCGCCGGGCAGGGGGCGTCGATGGCGATCGAGGACGCGGTGGTGCTGGCGAGGTGCCTGCGGGACCTACCGGTCGACGAGGCCCTCGCCGCGTTCGAGGCGCAGCGCCGCGAGCGCGTCGAGGCCGTGGTCAAGGCGGGCAAGCGCGGCAGCAGCCAGAAGGCGGCCGGGCCGGTGGGGCGAGTCGTCCGGGACGCGCTCATGCCGCTGATGCTGCGCCACGTCGACCGCAAGGGCGGGGTGTCGCCGGACTGGCTGCACCGCCATCACATCGAGTGGGACGCGCCCGTCACGGTGTGAGGTCCAGGCGGCGCAGGAGCTGCGCGTTGGCCGCGACGACGATCGTCGAGAGGCTCATCAGGATCGCGCCGACCGCGGGCGGCAGCACGAACCCGACGCCCGCGAGCACCCCCGCGGCCAGTGGCACGCTGACCAGGTTGTACCCGGCCGCCCACCAGAGGTTCTGCAGCATCTTCCGGTACCCGCTGCGGGACAACGTGATCACCGACAGCACGGCGCGCGGGTCGCTGGAGGCGAGCACCACGCCCGCGGACTCGATCGCCACGTCGGTGCCGGCGCCGATCGCGATCCCGACGTCCGCGCGGGCCAGCGCCGGGGCGTCGTTCACGCCGTCCCCGACCATCGCGACGGTGTGCCCGCGGGCCTGCAGCGCGGCGACGGCGGAGTCCTTGTCCTGGGGGAGGACCTCGGCGACCACCTCGTCCACGCCGACCTGGGCGCCGACCGCCTCGGCGACGGGCCGGGCGTCCCCGGTGATCATCACGGTGCGCACGTTTCGTGCTCTGAGCGTGGACACCGCCTGCCGGGACTCCTCGCGGACGGTGTCGGCGAGGGCGAGCGCGCCCAGCACCTCGCCGTCCCGCAGCACGTAGAGCACCGTGCTGCCCTGCGCGGACCACTCCGCCGCCCGCGCCGCCGTGTCGTCGGGCACCTGGACCCCGAGCTCGCGGACGAGCCCGGGACCACCCACACCGACCTCGCGCCCGTCCACGCTGGCACGCACCCCACGCCCGGTGAGCGAGCGGAAGTCCCGACCGATCGACGCCGCGTACGGCGTGGACCGGTCCAGCTCCGCGGCGGCGACGATCGCGCGGGCCAGCGGGTGTTCGCTGTCCCGCTCCGCCGCGGCGGCCAGGGCGAGCGTGTCCGCCGCGCCGGTCACCCCGACGACCTCGGGCGTGCCCGTGGTGAGGGTGCCGGTCTTGTCGAACAGCACGGCGTCGACGGTGCGCATGCGCTCGAGGGCCAGCCGGTCCTTCACGAGGATCCCCGCGCGGGCCGCGCGGGCCGTCGAGATCGCGATGACCAGCGGGATCGCGAGGCCCAAGGCGTGCGGGCAGGAGATCACGAGCACGGTGACGGTGCGCTCGACGGCCTCGGACAGCGTCCCGACCATCGACCAGACCGCGAACGTGATCACCCCGACGCCGAGGGCGAACCAGAACAGCAGCGCCGCAGCCCGGTCGGCGAGCGCCTGCGCGCGGGAGTGCGAGCCCTGCGCCTGCGCGACGAGCCGCTGGATGCCGGCCAGGGCGGTCTCCTCGCCGACCCGGTCCACCCGGACCCGGAGCGCGGAGTCCGTGGCGACGGTGCCGGCGACCACCCGGTCACCCGGGCCCCGGGGCACGGCGCGGGACTCGCCGGTGATCATCGACTCGTCGACCGCTGCGGCGCCGTCGACGACCACGCCGTCCGCCGGGACGCGGCCGCCGGACCGGACCAGCACGACGTCGTCGGGACGCAGGTGGGCGAGGGGGACGGTCTCGCCGGAGGTGAGCTCGGCCTCGTCGGGGAGCAGGGCGGCGAGCGCGTCGAGGGCGCCGGAGGCCTGGCCGAGGGCGCGCATCTCGAGCCAGTGCCCGAGCAGCATGATCACGACCAGCAGGGCGAGCTCCCACCAGAAGTCCAGCATCAGCAGGCCGAACGTCGTGAGTGCGCTCGCCACGAAGGCGACGGTGATCGCGAGCGCGATCAGCAGCATCATCCCGGGCTGCCGGGAGCGGATCTCGGACCAGGCGCCGGTGAGGAACGGCGCGCCGCCCCAGACGAAGACGACCGTGCCGAGCAGCGGGGAGATCCAGCCGGTCCCCGCGGGGAGCGGGTACCCGAGGAGGTCGGCGAACATCGGGCTGAACGCGACGACCGGCAGCGCGAGCAGCAGGGTCCAGAGGAAGCGGGTGCGGAACAGGGCGGCGTGGTCGCCGTGGCTCCCGTGACCGCCGTGGTCGGTGTGCTCGCCGTGCCCGGCCGCGGTGTGCGCCGCGGTGGCCTGCTCGTCCATCGTCGTCTCCTCCGTGTGGACGGTCGTGTCCGCTCGAACGACTATACCCCCCTAGGGTATTTCCGCACCTTCGGTCGGCACGAACCGCCGGTACTTCGCAGGCCGGCCGGGGCGCCGCGCTGAGCGCGGATGCGCACCACGGCGTGGACCAGCAGACGCTCGAGGCGTGCGCGGGGGGCGGGCGGTCGTCGGCCGGCGGGGGAGCTGCCGGGGTTGAGCTCGGTGGGCTCGATGGGCCGCTCCCGGACCTCCGCGTCGCGGCGTGGCACCCGGGACTCAGAACGCGACCGTCTGTCCGCCGTGCGCCCGCCGTAGGGCTCGGCTACGAGGCCGCGGCGACCGCGTCGGCGGTGCTGCGGGAGGAGTCGCGGTGGCTGTGGCTCTCCGGCCGTGTTCACGAAGCACGATCGATGGGCTTCGTGATCTGGGCGCGCAGACCGCGATCAGGGGCGCGGTGAACGCGGCCCGGGGGTGCGGCTGACGGCCGACCTCAGAGCCCGGCGATCTGACACACCGCGATGAGCCGCAGGGTGGTCCAGTCCGTGGGCCGCCAGGTGCCGTCCTGCGGCATGACGATCGACGCCCCGCTGCGACGCTGCTCCTCCAGCAGGGTGCGGGCGTAGCCCGCGAGCCGCACCATCTCGCCGGTCCGGGTGTGCGCGAGGGTGGCGACCTGCCCGCGGGCGGCCGAGCGGGCACCGTCGCGCACGATGTCCCGCACCGCGGCGGCGTGCTGGTCGACCAGGGCAGCCAGACCCGGCTCGGCCGCGGCCGCACGCAGCCCGGGCCGACCCACGGTCTCGGTCAGCCGGCGCAGGGTGCGGGTGGCGGACCACTCGGCGACAGTGGCCCGCATAGCGCGCAGGAGGCTCACGCGCGAATCGTAGCGAGACGTCTCACTGGATCGAGGGACGCGTAAGCCGATCGGTGGGATCGGCGCGACGGTCGGTGATCGCGCCGCGCCCACTGCCGCACTGGACGCGGATGCGCGCCGCGCCTACTGCCGCACTGGACGCCGATGCGCGCCGCGCCCACTGCCGCACTGGACGCGGATGTGCGCCGTGCCCACTGCCGCACCGGACGCGGATGTGCGCCGTGCCCACCGCCGCACTGGACGCGGATGTGCGCCACGCTCGTGTCAGAACTCCGTGAGCCAGAAGGGGGCGCCCTGGTCGTCGGTGCAGTCCGCGGAGGTGCCGTAGCCCGCGAAGGCCGGGTCGGTGGCGGTGCCGCCGGCCTCGCGTACCCGGGCCACCGCGGCGCGGACGTCCGGCACGGCGAACATCGGCACGACGACCGGATCGGGCCCCGGCGAGATCCCCGCCGCCGGCCGCGGGTCGCCCCCGGGCCCGCGGACGTTCCAGGTCCCCGGCTCGCGGCCCGGGAGGAAGGACCAGCCCAGCGCGGTGCCGTAGAAGGCGCGGGCGCGGGTGGTGTCCGGCAACTGGATCGCCAGGTAGGCGAGCTCGCCGGGGCCTGTGGTGTCCCGGCCCGCGCCCGCGGGGGTCGCGGTGGTGAGCGAGAACCGCAGGCCCTGGTCGTCGGTGCAGTCCGCGATCCGACCGTAGGGGCGGTTCTCGGGCTCCTCCGCCGTGCCGCCGGCCGCGCGGACGGCGGCGACCGCGGCGTCGACGTCGGGTACGGCCCAGCAGCAGTACAGCGTGCTCCGGTCGGCTCCGAACAGGCCGAACGGCGCGGACAGGGAGGTCACGGCACGGCCCGAGGAGTCGTGGTCCACCGCGGTGTCCCAGCCGATGACGGCGCGGTAGAAGCGGTCGGCCACCGCGGCGTCCCGCGTCCAGAGCGAGGCGTAGGCGAGGTCGCCGGGTCGGACGCCCGGGCCGTCGGCGGGGCGCGTCAACATCCAGCGGTGCCCGCTCGGGTCCACGACGACCCCGCCGCGGCCGTAGGGCCCGTCGGCCACGGGCCGCTCGAGCCGTGCGCCGTGGGCGACGGCGCGGTCGACGAGCGCGTCGGGATCGCCGACGTCCAGGTGCAGGGTCACCGAGACCGAGCCCGGGGTGGGCGCGGCGAGGCCCAGGTCGGGGAACTCGTCGGCCAGCATCACCAGCGCGCCACCGACGACGATCTCGGCGTGCCCGATCCGCCCGTCCGGCATGGTGATCGGCGTGCCGCGGACGGTAGCGCCGAACGCAGCGGCGTAGAACTCCAGCGCCGCGACCGCGTCCGGCACGGCGAGGTAGGGGGTCAGCGGCGCGGTGGTCGTGGGCTTCTCGGTCGTGGTCACGGTGGGCTCCTCGGGTTCGGCGAGCAGCAGCTGCTCCAGACGCTCGCGCAGGGCGGCCGCGAACCCGGGATCGGGGTCGATGGGCCTGCTCGTGTCCCGCAGGATCTCCAACGGGTCCCTCATACCGGTCCCTCCTCCCGGGTGTAGGCGGTGTACGTGCGGCGGAACGCGCCGCGAGCCCGGACGAGCAGGGCCTCGGTGGCGTGCAGGGACCGGCCCATCGCCTGGGCGACCTCGGCGACGGGCAGGCCGTCGAGGTAGCGCAGGGTCAGGACGGCGCGGTGCTGGGGGATCTGGGCGTCGAGCGTCTCCCGCGCGAGCAGGGCGTCGAGCTCGGCCTCCCAGGGATCGTCGGTGTCGTCGACGTCCAGGGTCCGCAGGGTGCGGTCCTGGACCTCGAGAGCTCGCCAATGGTCGGCGAGCTTGTGCCGGGCGATCCCGACCAGCCAGGCGACCGTCACGCGCGGGGACCCGCCCCGACACGCCGTGACGGCGGCGAGGAAGGTCTCCGCGGTGAGGTCCTCGGCGAGGCTGCGACGCGAGCAGCGGCTGAGCAGATAGCCGTAGACCTCGGGCAACGCGGTCTCGTACAGCGCCAGGAGGTCGAGGCCCGGGTCGGGCCGAACCTGTTGCTGTCCGCTCACGTCCCCTCCATCGCGTCAGGTCGGGCTGTTCCGACGGCGGACCACCCGATCGGACCAGTCGGATGTCCGACTCGCGGCCGGCGGTGTGGGACTCGCGGCCGGCGGTGTGGGACTCGCGGGTCTTTCCGCGAGTCCCACGTGTCCGGCCGCGAGTCGGACGTCGGCCGCTGGGCGGGGCGGGGTGGTCGGGCCCCGGGAGGAAGTCCTGGACGACGGCGCGCCGGCGGTCGGCGGCGTCGACGTGCGGGCTGTGGCCCGAGCCCTGAGCGGATCGTCGGGCGATCGCGACCGCGGGTCAAGGGTCCTCGGGTTCATGATCGGCGATTCCGTGCAGCCGGCGCGCTCCGAACCACGCTGACCGCACGCAGCTCGTGATCTTGCCACGCTGAGCGCACGAAACGTGCTCTTGCGGCGGCTGCGTGCTCTCAGGGCTGTCGGCGCCACGCTGAGCGCACGCAGCTCGGGATCGTGTCGCGCTGGGCGCAGACGACTCGGGACCGTGCCCCGCTGAGCGCACGAAACGTGCCCTCCCGGCGCTGCAGCGTGAGACGTGCACACCACCGAGAGCAATGCTCTTGACTCGGAGCGAGCATCGCCCCATAGTGAGATCACTGCTCACAATCGGAGGACGGATGACCGCCACCCTGCCCACCCCCAGCGCCACGACCTCGACGCGGAGCTCGGCCCCGTTACTGGTCCCGGCCGCGATCCTGTTCGTGCTCTATCCCGTGCTCCGACCGTGGGGGGACGCCACGCCGGAGGGGATGAGTGCCGCCTTCGCCTCGCCGCTCTGGCTCGTCGCGCACCTCGCGGCGATGGCGGGGTTCGTGCTCGTCGGATTCGCCCTGCGGAGCACGCTCTGGTGGATCGGGGCCGTGCTGGTCCTGCCCTACTACGGCGCCGAGGCGTTCGCCCTGCACGCCCTCGCGGGCAGGCCCGACCTCGCCACCGCCGCGGACGCGGTCCGCTCCGGGCCCGTCGCGATGACCGTGTTCGGCGCGGGGCTGGTGCTGCTCGCGGTCGCTGCGGTCCACACGGCGGTCCGCACCGGATGGCGGGCGGTCCCCTTCGCCGCGGCGATGGTGCTGTTCCTCCCGCAGTTCTTCCTCGGCGCCGAGCTGCGGATCGCCCACGGGATCCTGCTCGGGATCGGCTGCCTGCTGCTCATCAGGCGGAGATGACGGGGGCGGCCGCCTGTGCCCGCAGGCGGTAGCGCTGCACCTTCCCGGTGGCAGTCTTCGGCAGCTCGGCGACGACCACGACGGCCCGCGGCCGCTTGAATGCGGCGAGCCCGGCCCGGCAGAAGGCGATCACCTCGTCCGGGTCCACCACCGTGCCCTCCCGCGGGACGACGTACGCGACGGGCTTGTCCAGGCCGTCGGCGTCCGGGATCCCGACGACGGCCGCCTCGGCGAGCCGCGGGTGCTCCAACAGCCGGGACTCCACCTCGGCCGGGGAGACCCATATCCCGCCCACCTTGAGGACGTCGTCGGAACGGCCGAGGCAGGTCAGTGAGCCGTCCGCGTTGCGGACGTACTGGTCCCCGGTGCGCATCCACTCGCCCTGGAAGACCTGTCGGTTCACCGCGGTGCGACACCAGTAGCCCGTGCACAGCGAGTCCCCGGAGATCCACAGCATGCCGGACTCGTCCGTCCCGGTGATCACCGTGCCGTCCGTGCGCCGCAGCTCGACCGCGTACCCGGGGACGGGGAACCCGCTGCTCCCGGGCACGACGGCGCCGGGACGGTTGGAGATGAAGATGTGCAGCGCCTCGGTGGACCCGATGCCGTCGAGGACCTCCACGCCGAACCGGTCCCGGATGCCGGTGAACATCCGGGCCGGGAGGGTCTCCCCGGCCGAGACGCCCTGGCGGACGCCGGCCAGGGCGTCGTCGGGCAGGTCGGAGGCGAGCAGCGGACCCCAGAAGCTGGGGACGGCGAAGAGCAGGGTCACGCCGTGGGCGCGGATCCGCTCCGCCATGAGGGCGGGGGCGGGCCGCGCGGGCTCGAGCACCGTCGCGGCGCCGACGGACAGCGGGAAGAAGCAGCTGTTCCCGATCCCGTAGGCGAAGAAGAGCTTCGCGACGGACAGGCAGACGTCGTCGGGGCGGATGCCGAGAACCTGGTGCCCGTAGGTCTCGCAGACCGAGCGGATGTCCGCGTGCCGGTGCATCGCGCCCTTGGGTCTGCCCGTGGTGCCGGAGGTGTAGAGCCACAGCGCGGGCGACTCGTCCCAGGTCGGGTAGGCCTGCTCCAGGGGTGGGGCGGCGCGCAGCGTGTCGAACGGCAGGGCCGTCTCGTCGCCGTCCAGCACGACGGTCCGCACGTCGGGGGCGATCCCGGCGGCGGTGCGGACGGCGTCGGCGAACCGGGGGTCGCCGATGAGGACCCGGGCGCGCGAGTCGGCGACCAGCACACCGAGCTCGGCGCCGGTCAGCATCGTGGAGCAGGGCACGGCGACCGCGCCCAGGTACATCGTGGCGAGGAGGGTGGTGAGGAGGTCCACGTCGTCCGCCATGCAGAGCAGGACCCGTTCCTCCGGTCGGACACCGATCGCGGCCAGGCCGCCAGCGACCCGTCTGACCTCGGCGGAGAGCTCCGCGTAGCTGAGCGTGCCCGCCGGGTGGTGGACCGCGGCGCGGGCGCCGTCGCCTGCGGACACCCGTCGTTCCGTCAGATACTCCGCAGCGTTGAAGAGTTCACACATGGAACGTGGCTCCTGTGCCGGTTCGGTTCTCGAACTCTACAGCGTGATCGCGTGCCGTCAACGATTCGTAGAAGATCTGTGCCGCGTCTACGCTGCTGATGTGGCGACCATCGTCAGTTTTCACGCCCATCCCGACGACGAGTCGATCGCGACCGCCGGGACCCTCGTCAAGGCCGCGAAGGCGGGCCATCGGGTGGTGCTCGTGTTCGCGACCCGAGGGGAGCTGGGCGAACCCGTGCCCGGCGTCCTCGCGGAGGGGGAGCAGCTGCCCGTCCGGCGCTCCTACGAGTGCCTCGAGTCCGCGAAGGCGATCGGCGCGGCGCGCGTCGAGTTCCTCGGGTACACCGACTCCGGGATGATGGGCGAGCCCTCGAACGAGGCGCCCTTCTGCTTCTGGCAGGCCTCCGTGGAGCACGCGGCCAAGCGGCTCGCGCTGATCCTCGACGAGGAGGAGCCGGACGTCCTCACCACCTACGACGACAACGGCGCCTACGGCCACCCGGACCACATCCAGGTCCACCGGGTGGGGAAGCGGGCGGCCGCGCTGTCCGCGGTGCCGGTGGTCGCGCAGCACACGATCAACCGGGACTGGATGGTCCGCGGGATGCGGGGGCTGGCGGAGTCCGGGGACGTGCCGGAGGGCTGGGACGCGCCGACGGACCTCCCGCCGCCTAGCTTCGGCAAGCCCGAGGCGGAGATCACGCACCGTGTCGAGGCGGTGGACTTCGTGGAGCAGAAGCGGGCGTCGATGCGCTGCCACGCGAGCCAGATGGGGCCCGACCACTTCATGCTGGCCATACCGGAGACGATCTTCGCGGTCGGCTTCGGCACCGAGTTCTACGTCGTCGACGAGGTCCCCGGCCTCGCCCCCGAGCTGTTCACGGAGCTGTTCCTCCCGATGTGAGGAGCATCCCGCGGCACAGCAGCTCGACGGTGATCGCCACCGCCGCCGTCTCCACGGCCAGCAGCAGCACGAGGACCAGCAGCTGCACCGCGCCCGCCTGCAGGGGCGAGGCGCCGCCGAGCAGCATCCCGACGAACGCGCCCGGCAGCGTGACGAGCCCGACGGTCCGGGTCTGGTCGAGCGCCGGGACCAGGGCCTGAGCGGCCGTCGGGCGGGCGATCTCCACGTGGGCGTCGCGGGGGAGGAAGCCCAGCGACAGGGCCGCCTCGACCTCGCCGTGGCGGGCCCGGAGCTCGTCTCGCATCCGCCTGCCCGCCAACGACGTGGCCGTCATCGCCCCGCCGACCAGGATCCCCGCCGTCGGGATCACGGCGATCCCGGTCGCGGGCACCACCCGGCCCACCACCAGCAGGACGACGACGGGCAGCGGCCCCGCCGCCACCGGCAGCAGGGTCCAGGCGTTCCCGCCGATCCTCCGGGCCGAGGTGAAGGCGGCCACGGCCACCATGAACAGCACGAACCCCGCGCTCGCGCCGAGCGAGCGCACCACGACCCCGAGCAGTAGCGACACCGCGCCGAGCTGCCCGACCGCGCGCGCGGAGGCGAGGACCGCGGCGCGGGCGGTGCCGAGGCGGGCGAGGAGGGCCAGCGCGGCGGCGACGAGGACCGCGAGGGCGGCCGCGACGGCGAGACCAGGGCCGGGGTTGAGGGTCACCGCCGGATTGTCGCGGGTGTGACCGCACGATCGGGCGCGCGTCTGGCCCCCCGCGGTTGGGCGTTCTACCCTCCGTAGAGCACAATGCCCGTGCGCGCTGTCCCGATCACGTGGGGAGGGTGCGCGGGAGATAGAGTCCGGGCCTGCCCCACCACGAGGTTCGAGCGAGGTCCACGGAGGCGGAGCATGCGGAGCCGACCATCCGCCGAGCAGGAGGCACTGTGACAGCCGTCGCGCCCACGCCGATCGAGGCGCGCCCGTACCCGGCGCGTCGACCGGGGAAGGGCTCCACGTTCCTCAAGATGTTGAGGACGACGGACCCCAAGGACATCGCGATCCTGTACCTGGTGACGTCCTTCGGCTTCTTCCTGGTCGGCGGCGTCATGGCGCTGCTGATCCGGGCCGAGCTCGCCCGCCCGGGGCAGCAGTTCCTGTCGTCCGAGCAGTACAACCAGCTGTTCACCATGCACGGCACGATCATGCTGCTGCTCTACGCGACGCCGATCCTGTTCGGCTTCGCGAACTACATCGTGCCGCTGCAGATCGGCGCCCCGGACGTCGCGTTCCCGCGGCTGAACGCCTTCTCCTACTGGCTGTTCCTCTTCGGCGGGCTCACCGTCCTCTCCGGCTTCCTGACGCCGGGCGGCGCGGCCGATTTCGGGTGGTTCGCCTACACCCCGCTGTCGGACGCGATCCGCTCGCCGGGCGCGGGCGCGGACCTGTGGATCATGGGCCTCGCGGTCGGTGGTCTCGGCACCATCCTCGGTGGCGTCAACTTCGTGACGACCATCGTCTGCATGCGCGCCCCGGGCATGACGATGTTCCGGATGCCCATCTTCACCTGGAACATCTTCGTCACGGCGATCCTCGTCCTGATCGCGTTCCCGGTGCTCACGGCCGCCCTGTTCGGGCTGGCGATGGACCGACATCTCGGTGCCCACGTGTTCGACCCCGCCAACGGCGGCGTGATCCTCTGGCAGCACCTCTTCTGGTTCTTCGGTCATCCCGAGGTGTACATCGTCGCCTTGCCCTTCTTCGGCATCGTGAGCGAGATCTTCCCGGTCTTCTCGCGCAAGCCGGTCTTCGGCTACAAGACGCTGATCTACGCGACGATCGCCATCGGCGCGCTGTCCGTGGCCGTGTGGGCGCACCACATGTACGCCACCGGTGCCGTGCTGCTGGCCTTCTTCTCCTTCACCACGTTCCTCATCGCCATCCCGACGGGCATCAAGTTCGTCAACTGGATCGGCACGATGTGGAAGGGCAAGCTCACGTTCGAAACGCCGATGCTGTTCTCGGTCGGCTTCCTCGCCACCTTCCTGTTCGGCGGCCTGACGGGCGTGCTGCTCGCCTCGCCGCCGATCGACTTCCACGTCTCGGACACCTACTTCGTGGTGGCGCACTTCCACTACGTGCTGTTCGGCACGATCGTGTTCGCCACCTACGCGGGCATCTACTTCTGGTTCCCGAAGATGACCGGCCGGATGCTCGACGAGACGCTGGGCAAGTTCCACTTCTGGACCACGTTCATCGGGTTCCACCTGACGTTCCTGGTGCAGCACTGGCTGGGCAACGAGGGCATGCCGCGCCGCTACGCCGACTACCTGCCCTCGGACGGCTTCACCACGCTGAACACGATCTCCTCGATCGGCGCGTTCGTGCTGGGGGCGTCCACGCTGCCGTTCGTCTACAACGTGTTCCGCAGCTACCGCTACGGCCGCGTGGTCACCGTGGACGACCCGTGGGGCCACGGGAACTCCCTGGAGTGGGCGACCTCCTGCCCGCCGCCGCGGCACAACTTCACCGAGCTGCCCCGGATCCGCTCCGAGCGCCCGGCCTTCGAGCTGCACTACCCGCACCTCGTGGAGCGGGCGCGGGCCGAGGCCCACGTCGGTGGGCACGCGGCGCCGTCCGAGGTCGTGACCCAGGTCGTCGGCCCGGAGTCGCAGCCGGACGACGACCCCAAGTCCCGGTAGGTGTCCTCGGTTCCCCAGGCCCGGTCCACCGTGCTCGTCACGGTGACCGGGCCGGACCGTCCCGGCGTCAGCTCGGTGCTGTTCACCGTGCTGACCCGGCACGCCGTGGAGCTGCTGGACGTCGAGCAGGTCGTGATCCGCGGCAGGCTCACCCTGGGGGCGCTGGTCGCCGTGGCCGGGGACCCGGAGGAGCTGCAGGAGGCCGTCGAGGCCGCGCTGCACTCGATCGGGATGCAGGTCCACACCTCGCTCGGGTCGGACGACGATGTGCGGCGGCACGCCACGCACGCCGTCGTCGTGCTGGGACGGCCGATCACGGCGCGCGCGTTCGGGATGGTGGCGCAGGCCCTCGCGGACGTCGGCGCCAACATCGAGTCGATCAAGCGGGTCGCGGACTACCCCGTCACCGGCCTGGAGCTCGAGGTCTCGCCGAACCCGGAGGACCCCGCGCAGCCGCACGGCACGCTGCGGCAGAAGCTCGTCGAGGTGGCCCGGGAGGCCGGGGTGGACGTGGCCGTGGAACGGATCGGGCTCGCCCGACGCTCCAAGCGGCTCATCACGTTCGACGTCGACTCCACCCTCGTGCAGGGTGAGGTCATCGAGATGCTGGCGGCGCACGCCGGCGTCGAGGAGCGGGTCCGGGAGATCACCGAGGCCGCGATGCGGGGCGAGCTGGACTTCGCGGAGTCGTTGCGGGCCCGGGTCGCGACCCTCGAGGGGCTGCCCGCCACCGTGATCGACGCGGTGGCCGCGGACCTGTCGCTGATGCCCGGGGCCCGCACCACGATCCGCACCCTGAAGCGACTCGGCTTCCGCTGCGGCGTCGTCTCCGGCGGGTTCACGCAGGTCGTCTCAGGGCTGGTGGACGAGCTGGGCCTCGACTTCTGCGCGGCCAACACGCTGGAGATCGTGGACGGGACGCTGACGGGCAAGGTGGTCGGCGAGATCGTCGACCGGCCGGGGAAGGCCGTGGCGCTGCGCCGGTTCGCGGACTCCTTCGGGGTGCCGATCGAGCAGACGGTCGCCGTCGGGGACGGCGCGAACGACATCGACATGCTCTCGGCGGCGGGGCTCGGGATCGCGTTCAACGCGAAGCCCGCGCTGCGGGAGATCGCGGACACCGCCCTGTCGGTTCCGTACCTGGACGCGGTGCTGTTCGTCCTGGGGATCACGCGGGACGAGGTGGAGTCGGCGGACGCGGCGGAGGGTGTGCTGCGTCGGGTTCCGATCGCATGAGCTCGCTGTCCTCCGGCGACGCGTGGGACGCTCCAGCACCGGTGCCGCCGCTGCTGTCGGTGCTGGTGGAACGGTACGGGAGGGCGCCCCGACAGATCCCACCCGAGTCCGACGGGGTGGTGCGGGCGATGCCCGTGATCCTGCGGATCGAGCGGGAGCCACCCGGGCGCACGGCGCTGTTGGAGGCGGCCGCGCAGGCGGCGCTCGCGGTGTGCGTCGCGCCGGAGCCGGCGTGGCAGGAGCCCCTGCGGCTGTGGATCGACGGGCGCATCCGCAAGATCGCCCGGCGGGCCCGCGGGGCGCACTGGGCGGCGGTGCAGGAGCTGCCCGGGATCACGGTCTCGGTCGACGGTGCGCAGGCGCGGGCGTTGTTGCCGGGACCGGTGGACGCGGTGCCGAAGATCGTCTCGCGGCTGCAGATCGGCGGGACGGAGCTCCCCGTGGACTCGCCCGGCCCCGCGGGGAGCCCGCTGATCGTGGTGAATCCGGCCGTCGAGATGACGGTGGGAAAGGCCGCGGCCCAGGTCGGCCACGCGTCGATGCTGCTGGGCGCGGCGCGCGGCTGGACCTCGGCGCCGCGCTTCTCGGTCCGCCGGGACGCCACGTTGTGGGCGGAGCTGGGCGAGCGTGCGGACGCGATCGCGGTCCGAGACGCGGGCTTCACCGAGGTGGACCCGGGCACCGAGACCTGCCGCGCCGCCTGAGACGTGGAGCGGCCGCCCGTTCCGCTCATGATCATCGCCGCCGTCGCGGATCATCGCGAAGATCGTGAATTGCGTGCTCTCACCGTGGTCGCGAGCACGCTCACCGCACGCATTCGATGATCTTGCCACGCTGAGGGCACTAAACGTGCGATCACCGGGGCACGCGCAGATCTTGCCACGCTGAGAGCACGAAACGTGCGATCACCGGGGGCGCGCACGCCACCACGACGAGCGGCGATCAGGAGTCGCGGAGGCGGGTGAGGGCGGCGCGGACCTTCTCGGGGTCGTTCGTCTGCCAGAACGGGGGCAGGGAGGCGCGGAGGAAGCCGCCGTAGCGCGCCGTCGCGATCCGGGGATCCAGGATCGCGACCACGCCCCGGTCCGCGTTCCCGCGCAGCAACCGGCCCGCACCCTGGGCCAGCAACAACGCCGCGTGGGTCGCCGAGACCGTGAGGAAGCCGTTCCCGCCCCGCGAGTCGGCGGCCTTCTGCCGGGCGGCCACCAAGGGGTCGTCCGGCCGGGGGAACGGGATCCGGTCGATGATCACACACGACAGCGAGGGGCCGGGGACGTCCACGCCCTGCCACAGCGACAGGGTGCCGAACAGGCAGGTCTCGGTGTCCTCCGCGAACCGCTTGACCAGCAGCATCGTGGAGTCGTCCCCCTGGCAGAGCAACGGCACGGACAGCCTGCCGCGCAGCGCCTCCGTGGCCTGCTTCGCCGCCCGCATCGAGGAGAAGAGCCCCAGCGTGCGCCCGCCCGCGGCCTCGACCAGGCCCGCGATCTCGTCCAGGTACGCCGGCGCGAGCCCGTCCCGCCCCGGCGGCGGGAGGTGCTTGGCGACGTAGAGGATGCCACTCTTGTCGTGCGCGAACGGCGACCCGACGTCCAGGCCCCGCCAGCGCGGTGCGTCGGGGTCCTGGACCGGGTCGTCGGAGCCCGCCACCAGTTTCTCCGGCGGCAGCCCCCACTGCCGCGCCAGCGCGTCGAACGAGCCACCCAGCGCCAGGGTCGCGCTGGTCAGCACCGTGGTTCGCCGCCCGAACAGCCGCTCCCGCAGCAACCCGCCGACCGACAGCGGCGCCACCCGCAGCACCTTGTGCCGCACCCCGTCCGGACCCTGCTCGGCCAGCCACACCACGTCGTACCGCTTGGCCGGATCGGACTCCTCGAACGTCCGCAGCACCCGCACGACGTTCTCGGACACCTCGTCCAGCAGCGCCAGCGCGAGCTTGCGCCCCGTCGCGGCCTCGGGGTCCTCCTTGCGCTCTGAACCCAGCGCCTGCCTGCACATGCCCGCGGCGTCCCGGATCACGGTCAACGCCCCCGTCGCGGCCTGTGGGATCGACTCCCAGCGGCCGGGCGGCAGGTCCTCCAGGACCATGCCCAGGCCCTCGCCCGCCTCGGCCAGCCGGTCCGCCAGCGCGTCCTCGACGAGCTTGCCGCAGCGCCGTGCCGCCGCCGTGACCGTCCCCGCGGTGAGCTCGCCGGTCGCGGCGCCGGTGACCCGGTCCACCAGCTCGTGCGCCTCGTCGATCACCACGACGTCGTGCTCCGGGAGGACGTTCGCGTCCCCCATCGCGTCGATCGCCAGCAGCGCGTGGTTCGTGACGACGACGTCCGCTCGCCCGGCCTCGGCCCGCGCCTTCTCGGCGAAGCAGTCCTCCCCGACCGGACACCGGGACACCCCGAGGCACTCCCGCGCGGTGACCGACACCTGGCGCCACGCGCTGTCCGGCACACCGGGGACCAGCTCGTCGCGGTCGCCCGTCTCGGTGTCGCTCGCCCAGTCGTGCAGCCGCTTGACGTTGCGCCCCAGGGCGGAGATCGCGAACGCGTCGAACAGCTGGTCGTCCTCCGGCTCGGCGGTGTCGTCCCCGTGCAGCTTGTTGAGGCAGAGGTAGTTCCGGCGGCCCTTGAGGATGGCGAACGTGGGCTCCCGGCCCAGCGACTTCGCCAACGCCTTGGCCAGCCGCGGTAGGTCCCGGTCCACGAGCTGGCGCTGCAGCGCGATCGTGGCCGTGGAGACGACGACGGTGGTGTCCCGCGCCATCGCGTGCCGGATCGCCGGGACGAGGTAGGCGAGCGACTTCCCGGTCCCGGTCCCGGCCTGCACGGCGAGGTGCTCCCCGCTGGAGAGCGCCTGGCGCACGGCCTGGGCCATCGCGTCCTGCCCCTCGCGGCGCGTCCCACCGACCGCCGTGACCGCGACCTCGAGCAGCTCGGCGACACCGGGCAGGTCGGCGGTCTTGACGGAGGCGAGGGGCACCGGCCGACGATAGCCGCCCACCCCGACGGTTCCGGCGAGGCCGGGGGAGTCCGGTACCGCGAGCCGCGGATCACACCGTGATCTCGGACGGCGGGGACGGCTCGGACCCGTGGGCGGCGGCATCATGGGCCTGGTGACAGCGACCCAGACCCGTCCCGAGGCCCAGCAGTACCCGTCGGTGCTCGAGGTGTCGCCGCGCTACAGCGACCTCGACCCGAGTCGCCGGGTCGGCCGGGACGCCCTGATCCGCTGGTTCGAGGACGCCCGGATCCACACCCACCGCCAGACGCTCAGCGGGCTCGGGCTGCCCGGCAACACGCAGCTGCTGGTCTCGGTCGGGGTGGACGTGCTGGCCCCGCTCAAGATCGCCGAGCGCTACCGGATCGGCTGTGCCGTCCCGCACGTGGGCCGCAGCTCGTTCGGCTACGACTACGGCGTGTTCGCCGGGGACGAGCTCGTCGCGACGGGCCGGTCCACCACCGTGTGGGTCGACGGCGACCGGCCTTCGCCGATCCCGGCCGAGGTCCGCGCGGCGCTCGAGATCCTCGCGCCCGCCCAGCCGGTGCCCGCCGTCCGCTCCGAGGTCCGCGCCGCGCGCCTGGTCCGGGAGAACTACCCCTTCCGCTACGACGTCCGCACCCGCTTCGGCGACCTGGACACCAACCGGCACGCCAACAACGTCACCCTCGCGGGCTGGTACCTCGACGGGCTGGCGGAGCTGCACACCGACGTCCTCGGCTACCCCCTCGGCGGCCCGCTCGACGGGCTCGCGCCGAGCTCGCTGGCCATCGAGTTCCGGTCGCAGGTGCACTACCCGGGCATCTACCAGCTGCGGGTCGGGGTCAGCGAGCTGTTCGACGGCGCGGTGTCCTACGAGTGCGGGCTGTTCGACGGGCAGACGTGCCTCGGCCTCGCCGACGCCACCGGCTCCGTGCGCACCGAGGACACCGAGGGCCGGAACGTCGACCTGACCTCGGCGTTCGAGCCCTTCCGGATGCGGGGCTAGGGAGCGTCTGACGGATCTCCAGACGGCCCGCGAAGCCCCAGGCGGCGCCTCGCGGCGTTCTCGTCGAGGCCGATCCAACCCCGGGATCGGCCCCTCCTCGGCCTTGCGAGCCATCCACCTGGAACTCCGCGGACCCGGCATAGATCCGTCAGACGCTCCCTAGGGCCGCTCGGCCCGGAGGAAGGTCAGCCCGCCCATCCGGCTGTCCGCGCTGCCCACCACGGTGACCTGGGAGAAACCGGCCTCGGTCAGCAGGTCGGTGATCCCCCGGGCGGACTCGTGGGCGATCTCGGGTCCGTGCCCGTGCCCATGCCCGTGGTCGTCGTCTCCGGTGAGCCCGCGGCGGCGTGCGTCGAGCCGCTGGGCCAGGCCGAACCCCGCCCGGAGCGCCTTGAGCCACCCCGTCCACTCCGGGCGGTCGCCGTCGACGTCGAGCAGGTGCAGGCTCCCGCCGGGGGCCAGCACGCGGAGCACCTCGGCGAGCATCGCCGGCTTCGCGTCCGCCGGCAGGTGGTGGAACATCAGCGACGACAGCACCCGGTCGACGCTCCCGTCGGCCGCGGGCAGGTGCTGGGCGTACCCGACCTCGAAGGTCGCCGCCACGCCCGCGTCGGCCGCCTTGCGGCGGGCCAGCGCGACCAGCTCGGCGTCCGGGTCGACCCCGGTGACCGTGGCGGACGGGATGGTCCGGGCGACTCGCAACGCGACCTCGCCAGTGCCGGAGCCGACGTCGAGCACGGTTCCGCCGGGCGGCACGGCCGCCTGTGCCACGAGCCGCCAGTAGTGCTCGCCCATGCCGGCGATGCGGCCGAAGCGGTCGTAGAACGCGGTGAGCCCGGGGGTGCCCATCGCCGGCAGGAAATCTGGACTAACTTCGGTCATGATTTCAAGGTTGTCGGCATCCTGACGTGTGGACAAGGGACGTGGTGTGGTGGAAGGTGGACGTTCTTCGGGTGTCCCGCTGCTCGCGTTCGACCGGGCCGCCCGGCGCCCGGCGGTCGTCCTGCACGGCGACGCCCACCTCGGTCGCCCGCTCCCCGAGGCCCACGCGCACGACTTCCTGATGCTCACCCTGGTGGTCCGCGGCACCCTGCGCCGGCGGATCGACGGGCGGGACCGGACCCTGACCGACGGCGACGTCCTGGTGCTGCCACCGGGTGCGGTCGTCGGACCGACCGGCTCGGCCGACAGCGGCGACGGGGACCGGGCCGACGTCTGGGCGGTGCTCTTCCCCGCCGACGCCGTCGACCCCGCGGGAGGCGCGCCGCTCGCGTCCTGGCAGGGGCATCCGCTGCTGGCGCCGTTCGGCGGGACCCGCGGCGCCGAGGCCCGCCGGTTGCACGTCCCGGCCGCCGATCGGACGGCCTGGACGGCCCTGCTCGCCGAGCTGGAGGAGGAGCTGGCCCGCCGAGACGACGGCTTCGCCGACGCGGCCCGGGCCTTGCTCACGCTGCTGCTCGTCCGCGTCGCGCGGCTCGGGATCGACGGCCGTGAGCAGGTCGATCCGCTCGTCGCGCAGGTGTTCGCGGTGATCGAGCAGGGCTTCGCGGGCGAGCTGTCGCTGCGGGACGTCGCCGCCGCCGTCGGCCTCAGTCCGGGCCACCTGACGACGGTGGTGGGCCGCGCGACCGGCCGGACCGTCCAGCAGTGGATCACCGAGCGGCGGATGCGGGAGGCCCGCCGCCTCCTCGCGGAGACCACTTTGACCGTCGCCGAGACCGGTCGGCGGGTGGGCTACCGCGATCCCGGCTACTTCCTGCGCCGCTTCCGCGCCGCCCACGGCGTCACGCCGACGACCTGGCGTCGTGGCTAGCCTGTCTCAGGCGACCAGCACGATCTTGCCGCGGACGTGCCCCCGTTCGGCGCGGGCGTGAGCCCGGGCGGCGTCCGTCAGGGGGTGGACGGAGTCGATTCCGACGGTCAGCAGGCCCCGGTCGACGAGCGCGGCCAGCTCTGCCACGCCCGCGGCGTCCGACCTGACCTGGGCGTGATCGAGCAGCGTGACGCCGAGCGCGGCCGCCTCCGCCGGGCGGTAGTCGCCGTAGAAGACCGGCAGCAGCGTCCCGCCGGGGCGCAGGGTGGCGAGCAGGCGGTGCGCCGCGGGGCCGCCGACGGAGTCGACCACATGGTCGACGCCGCGCACCTCGGCGCCGACGTCCGTGCGGGTGTAGTCGACGTGCTCGTCGGCCCCCAGCTCCGCCAGGAAGTCCGCGTGCCCGCCCGAGGCGACCGCGACCACGTGGGCGCCCCGCAGCCGGGCCAGCTGGACCAGGAAGTGTCCGACGCCCCCCGCGGCGCCGTTGACCAGCACCCGCTCCCCGGGCTTCGGCCGCACATGCCGGTCGAGGAACTGCAGCGCGGTCAGCCCGGCCATCGGGATCGCCGCGGCCCGGGCGTGGTCGACCGACCGCGGCTTCGCGGCCAGCTCCTCCTCGGGCGCGGTGACGTACTCGGCGTAGCCGCGCCCGCCCGGACCGGAGGAGGAGGGGAAGCGGAGCAGGCCGAACACCGCGTCCCCCTCGCGGAACCGGTCGGCTCCGGGGCCGGTGGCGGCGACGGTTCCCGAGACGTCCGAACCCGGCAGGAACGGCAGTGCGGGCGGGCGCGGGCGGACCGCCTCGGGGAAGTTCGTGTACCCGGCGCGCCGGTAGAGGTCGGGCGGGTTCAGGCCCGCGGCGTGCACCCGCACCAGGACCTCGCCGGGACCGGGCTCGGGCCGCGGGACCCGCTCGTACCGCAGCACCTGCGGCCCGCCGAACTCGTGGACCACCGCGGCGTTCATCTCGGCCATGGGCTCTCCTACTATGCGGAACAGTGCTCCGCTCACTGTTGTGGAGCGGTGCTCCGCTTGTCAAGGAGGTCGGCATGCGCTCCGACGCGCGACTCAACCGCGAACGCCTGCTGGCCGCGGCCGCGGAGGTGGTCGCCGAGGAGGGCACCCAGGCGTCGCTGCGGGAGGTCGCGCGCCGCGCCGGCGTCGGGTTGGGCACGCTGTACCGGAACTTCGCGACCCGCGACGAGCTGATCCAGGCCCTGTTGGGGAGCCGGTTCACCCAGCTCGCCCGGCGCGCCGAGGAGCTGGCCGCCGAACGCGAACCCGGTCCGGCGCTCACCGCGTGGCTCGCGGAGTACCTCGCGCACAGCACCGTCTACCGCGGGCTCACGTCCTCGGTGATGAGCACGCTCGAGGCCGCCGACGGCCCGCTAGCCCAGGCGTGCGCGGGCATGCGTGAGGCGGCCGGGGCGCTGCTCGCGGCGGCGCAGGAGGCCGGGGCCGTGCGGGCGGACGTCGACCGGGTCGACCTGATCGCGCTGGTCAGCGCCGTCGGCTGGATCGCCGACGAGGCGCCGACCCTCGCGGGCCGCACCGACCGACACCTCGCGGTGGTGCTGGCGGGTCTCACGGCGCCGCCCGGCTGATCGCAGGCACCGGCGGACCGCTATCGGAGCGTGGCGCCCGCCTCACGCAGCTCCGCGAGGGTGCGCTCGGTGGACTCCGGGGCCACCCCCGCGCACAGGTCGGGGAGGACAGTGGTCGCCAGGCCGGCGCCGAGGGCGTCGAGCGCCGTGGCGCGCACGCAGTAGTCGGTGGCGATCCCGACGACGTCCACGGCGTCGATCCCCTTGTGCCGCAACCACTGCCGCAGCCGCTGCTGCCCGGGCTCGGTGCCCTCGAAACCGGAGTAGGCCGCGGTGAACCGGCCCTTGTCGAACACCGCCTCGATCCGCGCGACGTCCAGCGCGGGATGGAAGCTCGCGCCGGGGGTGTCCGCGACGCAGTGCACCGGCCAGCTGTGTACGAAGTCCGGCGTGTCGCTGAAGTGCCCGCCGGGGTCGACGTGGAAGTCCCGGGTCGCGACGACGGCGGCGTACTCCCCGCTGCGCGCCTGCGCGGACACCGCGGCGGCCACCGCGGCCCCGCCCGCGACGGCGAGCGAGCCGCCCTCGCAGAAGTCGTTCTGGACGTCGACGATGATCAGCGCGCGCATCAGTGCTCCGGGAACACGGTCGGGATGGCGGGCTCGCCCCGGCTGAGCTTGAGGCCCTCCCACGGCACCGAGACCAGCGCCTCGCGCAGCCGCTCGCGGCCCTGCTCCAGGGTGGGCAGGTCGGGAACGGTGTCGCCGTCCCTGACCAGCGGGATCGGCAGCACACGATCGTGCGGCCCCCGGGACACGGACACGGTGACCGGGTGCACGACCTCCTCGACCGCCGTCCCGGTCGGCTTGTAGCGGCGCAGCGCGGACTTTCGCCCGCCGCGGGACTCCTTGCTCGACGACCGCTTGGCGACCGGCCGCCCGTCCACCTCGACCAGCTTGTAGATCATCCCGGCGGTCGGCGCGCCGGAGCCGGTCACCAGGCTCGTCCCCACGCCGTAGGCGTCGACGGGCTCCGCGCGCAGGCTGGCGATCGCGTACTCGTCGAGGTCCCCGGAGAGGACGATCCTGGTGTTCGTCGCGCCGAGCGAGTCCAACTGCTCGCGCGCCTGGTGGGCCAGGACGCCGAGGTCGCCGGAGTCGATGCGGATCGCGCCGAGCTCCGGCCCGGCCGCCTCGATGGCCAGCTCGATGCCGTGGGCGATGTCATAGGTGTCGACGAGCAGGGTCGTGCCCGTGCCCAGGGCCTCGACCTGGGCCTTGAACGCGCCCAGCTCGTCGTCGTGCAGGAGGACCCAGGCGTGCGCGGCGGTGCCGGCGGCGGGGACCCCGTGGCGGCGGGCCGCCTCCAGGTTCGACGTCGCGGCGAAGCCTGCCAGGTACGCCGCGCGCGCGGACGCGACGGCCGCCTCCTCGTGGGTCCGGCGGCTGCCCATCTCGATGATCGGCCGCGAGCCCGCGGCGGTGACCATTCGGGCCGCCGCGGAGGCGATCGCGCTGTCGTGGTTGAGGATGGAGAGGAACAGGGTCTCCAGCACGCACGCGTCGGCGAAGGTGCCGGTGACGGTGAGGATGGGGGAGCCGGGGAAGTAGAGGTCGCCCTCCGGGTAGCCGTCGATGTCGCCGGAGAAGCGGTAGTCCTTGAGCCACTTGAGCATCGGCTCGTCCAGCCTGCCCTCGAGGCTTGCCAGCTCGGCATCTCCGAAGCGGAAGTCCTGGAGGGCCTCGAGCACGCGGCCGGTGCCGGCCACGACGCCGTAGCGCCGCCCGTCGGGCAGGCGGCGGGCGAACAGCTCGAAGGTGCACCGCCGGTCCGCGGTGCCGTCGGCGAGCGCCGCGGCGACCATGGTCAGCTCGTACATGTCGGTGAGGAGCGCTGTGCTCGCGGGCATGCTCCGGAGCCTATGGGAGTGTCGGACGGGATCGGGCTGCGTGTCACCATGGAGGCATGTCCGCGCCGCTGAGCTCGCCCACCACCCAGGTGGACCCTGCCCTGGACGAGGACGTCTCCGGTGACACACCGTGGCAGGCCATCGTCTGGAACGACCCGGTCAACCTCATGTCCTACGTGACCTACGTGCTGCAGAAGATCTTCGGGTACCCCGAGCCGAAGGCCACCGCGCTGATGCTGGACGTGCACCACAAGGGCAAGGCCGCCGTCTCCAGCGGGGACAAGGACAAGATCGAGGGCGACGTGGCGAAGCTGCACGCAGCCGGTCTCTGGGCCACCATGCAGCGCACATGAACGGTTGGCGGAGGTCCGGGCGGGGCGGGCGCGCGAGGCTCGTGGCCACGCTCGAGGAACAGGAGTCGATCGTCCTGCGCGGGCTGGTCGGCGAGGTCGTCGGGATGCTCGACGGGCGCGAGGCCGAGACTCCGACCGACGAGCTGGCCGAGCTCACCGGGATGCGCACCGGCCCGTCGAAGCGCCCGGAGGACCGGGTCCTGGCCCGGCTGCTCCCGGACTTCACGATGGAGGACGCGGACCTCGCATCCGGCCTGCGCTCGCTGCACGAGCCCGCCCTGATCGAGGCCAAGAAGCAGGCCGCCTCGACCGTGCTGGAGGCGCTGCCGCCCGAGGGCGGCAGGGTGGAGCTGACCCCCGACCAGGCGGACGAGTGGCTGCGGGCGCTCAACGACGTCCGGCTCGCGCTGGGCACCGCCCTGGACGTCTCGGAGGAGACGCCCGAGGAGCTGCCCGACGACGACCCCCGCTCCCCGCACCTGGGCGTCTACCACTGGCTGACGTTCGTGCAGGACTCGCTGGTACAGGCCCGGATGGGGCTGCTCTGACTTCGCGCCTGTGAACGTCTCGGGTCGTTTCGGCCCTCGCCGGGGATCGAGCTGCGATCATGCGTTCATGGATGACCTGGGCGATGTGCGGCTGTGGGACGCGGCGCAGGAGCGGTACGTCCCTGCCGTGACGGGGCGGGGGGTGAGGATGGATGTGGAGAAGGCGCGGGGGGTGGTGCGGGAGATGGAGAGCCTCGCCGACCAATTGACGACGATCTACACTGAGATTCAGCCGTTGACGATCGTGCCGGCAGGCTCCGACAAGGTCAGCGTTAACGTCGCTGGCCAGGCGGTTCAGATGATGATCGCAAGTCGCGAGTTCCTCACATCCTGGCATAGTGATATTCGCGCTGGCATTGATGCGCTCACGCAGCAGATCGCGGAGTACCAGGCGGTCGATCAACAGAATTCGGCCCGTGCATGAAACGCCGCACTATAGGAGTCTCATTTCTTGCAGTGCTGGCGCTCAGTACGGTGAGTTGTGGTGCTGTCCAGAATGATGAGCCGTCTCCGGCGGAACCCTCATCGAGGTCAGCGGGGCCGCCGCTTGACGCGCGTGGTCGATCAGCGTGCTCCGTGCTCGCACGAGAACAGCTTGCCAGCGTGAGCATGGACTCGACGACTGCTGTCGACAGGTCGAACTCCATCGCCACGGCATGTGGCTGGAAGGCCATTGACGGAAGTGGATCCATGACTCTGGTCATCAACGTGGATCAGCCGCTGGAGCTGATCCTTGCGGCACGTGGTGTGGTGAATCAGTTCGAGGAGTTCGAGTTGCGTGGCTATCGCGCCGTCCGAGAAGGCGGGCGTGATCAGTCCCTGTGCTCGGTATACGTGGGCATCGCTGAGTCGCAGGTCTTCGTCGTGGAGATGGGTACGCGATCGACCGACGTCACAGTGCGGCCCTGCGATGTCGCTCAGATGGGTGCTGAAGCAGTCCTCGACTCCCTGAGTTCCCGATCGTGAACAGTTCGCTCGTTCTGGGCCGGGACGAGGGGTCGGGCTGCGATCATGTGGCGTATGGACGACCTGGGCGACGTGCGACTGTGGGACGCGGCGCAGGAGCGGTACGTCCCTGCCGTGACGGGGCGGGGGCGCGGATGGATGTGGAGAAGGCTCGGGGGTGGTGCGGGAGTTGGAGCATGTCGCGGACGAACTGGCGCAGGTGAGGTTCGATCTGCAGCCAATCGCAGTCACCCGGGCGGCGTCTGACCCGGTGAGTGGCAACGTCGCTGCACAAGCCGGTCGGATGTTGTCCCAGAGTCGCGCATTCCTCGCGAGTTGGCATGAGGATCTCCATGCTGCGATCCGGGCACTTAGCAGCCGGGTGGATACCTACTGGAACGTCGATAGCCGCAATTCGTCACGCCTGTGAGTGATCGTTCCGTAAGGGCGGGTGCGTCACTGCTCGCGATCTTGACCGTCTTGGTCGTCGCAGCTTGCACAACAGGGCGCGCGCCTGCTCCTGATGAACCCGCGTCGATACCAACGCCCACACCAAGACTTTCTCGGATCGACAAGCCCCTGGATGCGCGGGGCGTCGTCGCGTGTGGTCTCCTGCCCCAACCACAGCTGGAAGCGATAGGTATCGATTCTGCGACAGCTACAGATCATTCGAATGAGAACGCCAGTAGTTGCCGTTGGCGAACAGCCGATGGTTCCGGAGCCATGAGTTTTGTGCTGAATGTGAATCAGGCGCTCAGCCTCATAACGCAGGGACGCGACGGGATGCAAGGCTACCTCGAGTTCGCACTCCGGGGATATCCGGCGATCCGCGAGAACTCGCCGAGGGAGTCCAGCTGTGCCGTCTACGTGGGCATCGCCGAAAGTCAGGTCTTCGTAATCGACTTCACCACGCGTTCTTCAGACGAATCGGTCAGGGCTTGCGACGTGGCTCAGCGGGGGGCGGAGGCTGTGATCGACTCCCTGAGTTCGCGATCGTGAACAATTCGCTCGCTCTCGGTCGGGACGAGGGGTCGGGCTGCGATCATGTGCGCATGGACGACCTGGGCGAGGTGCGGCTGTGGGACGCGGCGCAGGAGCGGTATGCCCCTGCCGTGACCGGGCGGGGGTTGAGGATGGATGTGGAGAAGGCGCGGGCGGTGGTGCGGGAGCTGGAGTCCCTCGCGGAGAGCGTCGCAGCTCTCAGCTCCTCGATTCAGCCGTTCACGATCGTCCCCGCCGGACGAGACGACGTCAGTGTGAACGTCGCAACCCAGAGCGCCTACATGTTGACGCGCAGTCGTGAGTATCTGCGGAGCTGGCACGATGGGATTCGGCAGGGTGTAGACGCTCTTCAGCAGCAGATCGCCGCTTATGAATCGGTTGACCTCCAGAATGCCGCGAAAGCATGAAATTGTCGCAGCTCGCCAGGTTTGTCGCCGCGACATGTCTTATACTCGCATTGAGTGCATGTGTATCGGGTGAGGGTAAGACCGTAGGGTCAACCACGTCGCCGAATGCTGAGGTCAGCGAAGAACATCCCTTGGACGCGCGTGGCGTAACCGCGTGCTCGGTCCTTGGGTCGGAGCAGCTTGCGAAAGCTGGCATGGATTCGGGTTCCGCGGTGGATGGCTCCAACGCGATCGCCACGAGTTGCACATGGACGGCTGTCGATCGAACGGGCGCGATCAACTTGGTGATCAACGTCAATAACTCGCTAGAACTCATCGCGGCGCCGCGAAGGGAGATGAAGAGCTTTACTGACTTCACCTTACGTGGCCTCCCGGCGGTGAGGGAAGGTTCACAGGAATCATCGATCTGCACTGTCTATGTGCAGATCGCGCCCTCGCAGGTCTTCGTCGTCGAGGCAAGTACTCACTCGGCAGATCTGTCAGTTCGACCTTGCGAGATCGCCGAGCACACTGCGAGCGCCGTCATCGACTCCCTGAGTTCGCGATCGTGAAGGAATCTCCACGTTCGCGTCCGTAGCGGAGCCGGCGACCTCATCCTCTGGGCATGCCGTACACCCAGACCTCCACGCCGTTCGACTCCATGGAACTCCGGGACATCCGGGATCCGGTGATCACCGGGCCGGGGGCGGAGTCCCTGCAGGCGGCGGCGGACGCGTTGCAGAACGTCGCGGCGAAGCTCGGGGACCTCAGCGACCACATGGCCGCCGTCGAGCGGTCCTACGCCGACGCGCACGACGGGGACGCGGCCGAGCAGACCAAGGCGTATCTGCGCAGGCTCGGCGAGCCGGGGCGGGTCGGGGCGCTCACGTTCGACGCCGCGGCGCAGGCGCTGCGGGACCAGGCAGTGCACTACAGCGCCGCCCGGGGCGCGCTCGCGGGGATCGAGCCCACGTCGCCGAGTGACCGGATCTGGGGAGGCGGCCGGATCGGCGAGCAGCGGCGGACCGAGGCGGCGCAGGTCGCGACCGCCTACGAGGCGGGGGCGAACCAGACCCTCGCGGCGGGCTTCCCCCAGTTCACCCCGGTCACGGTGCCCACTCCCGACGCGACACCGCCCGCACTCCCGCCTGCCCCGGACTGGGGAGCCCCGAGTGGCGCGGTGGCGGGGTTGGCCGTCGCGACCGGGGGAACCGCACCGAGCACGGCTGGGATGAGCGGTGCCGTGCAGCAGGGTGGGCCGGGGGGTGTGGCACCGGTGGGCGCCGGGAGCGGGGCGGACGGGGTCTCCGGGGCGGTCGTGCCCCCGGGGGCGGGTGGGGTCGGCGCCGGTGGGCGGGTCGCGGCGACCGGGGGCGCCGGGGGCGGTGTCGGGCGGGCAGTCTCCGCCGCGCCGGGCGTCGGGGTGCCGCCGGCCCAGGGGGTGCGGGGCGTCGACGACGCGGGCGTGGCGGCGCGGCGCGAGGCCGGGCAGGGAGCGGGCGGACGGCCCGTCCCGGACGCGAGCGGGTTGGGGGCGGAGGCGGCGGCGCGGCTGCGTGGTGCGACCCCCTCGACGCGGGGGAGCGGGGAGGGGCTGCTCCGGCCGAGCGGGCCTCGGGGCGTGGAGGCCCGGGCAGGCGTGCCGAGGGCGGGTGAGCTCTCGGGGCGCAGTGCGGACGGCCTGTTGCGGCCCGGGGGCGCGGAGACCGGGCGCCCGGGCCGGAGCGCGGACGGCCTGTTGCGGCCGGGGGGCGCGGAGACCGGGCGGGTCGGCGGGGTGGGTGAGCGCGGCGGGCTTGGAGGGGTGGGAGACCGCGGCCGCGCCGGGTCCGGGGCGCTCGCCGCCGAGGAGGCCGCGGCCAGGGGGCAGCCGGGGGGACGCTCGACGTCGGGCATGCCGTTCGTGCCGGGGGCGGCGGGAGGCAGGCAGGGAGAGACGAAGGCCCGGCCCGAGTGGCTGGTCGAGGACGATCCGGAGGGGGCCTGGCTGGCGGACGTCCCGGAGTACGGGCCGCCCGTGCTCGGCACCGACGTGTGAGACTGGTCGGGCGGTTGTGAACTCGTCCGAGGTGTTACGTACGCTGGTGACGTGCTGGTCATCCGGAAGGATCTCCTCGACGAGATCGTCGCGCACGCCCGCCGGGACCACCCGGACGAGGCGTGCGGCGTCGTCGCGGGTCCCGAGGGATCGGACCGGCCGGAGCGCTTCATCCCGATGCTGAACGCCGCGCGGTCGCCCACGTTCTACGAGTTCGACTCGGGCGACCTGCTGCAGCTGTACAAGCAGATGAACGCGAACGACGAGGTGCCCGTGGTGATCTACCACTCGCACACCGCGACGGAGGCCTACCCGTCGCGCACGGACATCTCCTACGCCTCCGAGCCCGAGGCGCACTACGTGCTGGTCTCCACCCGCGACT
>Ga0068863_100000967_pt1 | contig 28882 bp, 26 predicted proteins | sample KBSSwiS62_FD_66596 | JGI IMG/M metagenome (GOLD analysis project Ga0068863, IMG submission 66596) | Switchgrass rhizosphere microbial communities from Kellogg Biological Station, Michigan, USA - KBS Switchgrass S6-2 | ecosystem: Host-associated > Plants > Roots > Rhizosphere > Soil ... | reverse complement strand
CGCCGACAGGCCGGCCGGCACCGCCGGGTTCACAGCCGACGGCGGTAGCGGCACCCGCGCGAGATGATCGTGCAGGATCCGCAGCGGGTCACCCGTCCCGAACGGCGGCGCCCCGGTAGCCAACTCATACAGCGTCGCCCCCAGCGCGTACAGGTCAGCCCGCTGGTCAACCTGACGGCCAGTCCGGCCAGTCTGCTCCGGCGCCAGATAGGGCAACGTCCCGAGAATTTCGCTGTGCGGCGCGAACCCCGGCTCGATGGTCGCGAACGTCGTCGCCACCGCGAAGTCAATCAGGAACGGCGCCTCCCGGTCGCCGCCCACCACGATGTTCGCCGGACTGATGTCCCGATGCACCACACCCCGCCGGTGCATCCCCGCCACGGCCCGCGCCAGCGATCCCGCCAGATCGACCAGCTCCACCGGATCCAGCGGCATGGCCCGCTCGGACAGAACAGTGCCACCGACATCGACCAGCAGAACCGACCCAGCCGACGGCGGCACACCGGCCGCCACCTGCACAACCCCCTCAACCCCCGACAGGTGCCCAAGGATCTCGACCTCATGCCGCAACCGCCGCTGCGCGTCAGCCCCCAGCGGCTCCTTCCGGACCACGGTCCCGGCGTCGGACACCAACCGAGTGACCCGAGTCCGCTCCGACTCATGCAGCAGCTCCACCCGCGCTGCCAAGGGCGGATCCCGGCTCGGCGCCGATCGCTGTGAGCCCATGATCCCCGATCCCATCTGACAGCCCCACACGTGTCACCCGCAACTCCCTCTCCCAGCCTTCCCGTGATCAGGGGTGCGCAACAGGGCGACTGGGGGCGGGCTCAGGCCGAGGCGGCTCGGATGAGCAGGTGGGCCGTGACCCCGCGGGCAGGGCGAATCCGCCGACCATCACCAAGACCAGGCGACGCCACTGGACTATGCCCCCGAGCGGTACGAGCAGCAGAAGCCCGAGCGCATAGCCCAGCCCTGTCCCAGCGTCACGATCAGGCCCGCGACCCCGGTGGACAGGCCCAGCGCATCACGGATCAGCGGCAGCAGCGGCTGTGCGTAGTAGTTGTTCGCGATCGCCGAGGCTCTCGCGAACCCGAGCAGGAGAACGGACGACCTGCCGCGGCGGCCCTTCACGCGGTCACGCCGGCGTGCCGGCCGTCGTCCGGGCGATGGGCGGCGGTGACGGGCAACTCGCTGATGTCCGTCACCGTTGTCCTCCCCATCTGCTCTCGATGGTCACGCTGGAGGGTCGTTTCGCCTCGATGACGACCTCTTCGGCGAACGCCCGTGGGCGCGATACCGATGACGGCGTCACCTGGACGCAGCCCCGCGACGTCCGGGGCGGCCTCCAGAACGGTGCCGCTGAACTCGCTGCCCGGGATGAACGGCAGCGGGACCGACACCTGGTAGGTGTTCGCGATGCGCAGCAGGTCCGGGTAGTTCACGGCCACCGCGTGCACGGCGACCCGCGCGGTGCGCCGCCGGGCCGGTCGATCTCCTCGACGACGACCACCTCCGGCGCGCCGTACTGATGGACCACAGCAGCCTTCACTCAGGTTCTCCCGTCCGTAGCGCCCGGCGCACCCCGCCAGGCCGCGCCGTCTGTCTAGACCGCCCCGTCGTCCACGCGCTTGCCGGCGGCGTCGTACCGGTAGATGCCGTCGCCGGTCTTGCGGCCCAGCCGGCCGGCGGCGACCAGGTTGCGCAGGGTCACCGTGGGCTTGAACCGTTCCACCAGCGTCGACTCCAGCGACGCCAGATGTGCAGGTAGGTGTCGAGGCCGTTGAAGTCGCCGAGCTCGCCGACGGATCGTCGGTGCGCCCGCTGGCCCGGGAGGTCACCGACTCCGACGAACGAGGCCGCGGGATGCACATCGTCGACCAGCTCACCGCCCGCTGGGACGTCGAAGAGCACGGCACCGGCAAACGCGTCTGGGTCGAACTCGACTGAACCCCGGCGCACACGTGGGGGCCGCCCGCCTCGCGCAGATCTTCACGCCCCCGCGCGCCAAGCCAAAGATCACCATCAGGTGACGTAGGCGCCCACCCAGACGACTGTGGCGCCGCCCAAGTCTGGACGGCGCCACAGTCGTCTATGATCACCGAAACCCGCCGGAGAGGCACAGACCCACAGGTCAGCCCGTGGTAGGCGAAAACCAGTTGACCGGGGTGTCCCCCCTGGGGTACATCGCGGCAAAAGCGAAAAAGGCGCCATAGGCGCTTTTTAGCAGGATAAACCAGCTCGTGGAGGTGAGGGGACTCGAACCCCTGGCCTCCTCCGTGCGAGGGAGGCGCTCTACCAGGCTGAGCTACACCCCCTGGAAGCACTTCGCAGCTTACAGGACGGACGAGGCAGTGTGGGGCCGGGGCGGACTGGGACTTTCCAGGATGTTCCGACTACCCCCGATCGACGCCGCGGCGTCTCGATCAAGCCAGGGCGCGCCACATCCTGTCCTACGTTGTGGGGTCGCACGGGCCGCCCGGGCCCCATGACGTAGGACAGGATTCCCCACAGGTCGCTGGCGGCCGGCCGGCGCGGCCGCCAGTTCGTCCGGCCGGCCAGGGCACCGCTGACGGCCGAACTCGGCCGGCACTCCGAGTAACAGCAGACAGCAGGTGGGTGAGGCGCGGGGCGACGCGGCAGCCCGTCGAGAGGCCGACGCAGGGGGTCAGCGGGAGCGGTTGGCCGCGGTCAGGAGGGCCGGCCGCGCCTGAGCGTCACCGCGAGCCGCCGGCACCGCGACTCCTGGCAGCGCTCGGGAGGCCGTTGGCGCTGCGGGCCTTGGGGTGGCGATCGGGCCCGCGCCTGCGAGGGCCGGGCGCCAGCGGGCGAGGTGCGGCTCGGCGGCGGCGAGCAGGGTCGCGAAGATCTCGGCGGCGCCGCCAGCGCCGAGCAGGCCTGCCTCGTGGCCCTGCCAGCCGCGTTCCCGGGAGCCGTCGAAGATCAGTTCATGATCGGGGGTGTCGTGGGCTCCGGTGAACGCGATGCGGGTGCCAGGGGGCAGCATGGCGCCGGATCCGGGTGCGGCCGCCTGGTGCAGCGGCCGGTGTTCCCACAGTTCCAGTGCCTCCTCGGGGATCACCTGGCGGTCGCGCAGCGGGACCTGCCAGGCGCAGCGGCCGGGCCGGTAGAGACCGAGGCTGACACGTACGCCGCGGCAGCGCAGGTGTAGGCCCCAGCCGTCGGGGCGGACCGCGCGCAGTTCCACGGGCACGGCCGTGTTGGTCGGGCAGAGCAGATATCCGTCGTTCCGCAGCCGGCCAAGCCAGGCTTCGAACGTCACGGCGACTGCCTTTCGCTGGTGGGTGAACGACCGCCATGCCGATCTGTCCGCACCGGCCGCCGGGCGTCGCTGTCGACCCAGGCGCCACCGGGACGGGAGTACCAGGTGGGAGCTGGGCTTTCGGCGTGCCATGGACGACCCCGCCCGCGGCTCGCGTGGACGGCCGGACGGACGCGGCGGCTGGCGCGCAGGCGGTCCGGGTGCCCTGGCCCAGGTCGACCCGGCCAGTCAGCTGGCGCGGGTCGCCCGGATCGGGGCGATCTATGTCAGGTGGTTTGAAACCCCTCGCGCCCTGTGCCGCAGATGGCCAGGGAGCGGACCGGCGGCGCTATGACGTCGCCGCGGGTGAGAATCGGAACGCGGGCGTCAGCGGACGCGAGGGCGTCGACAACGACAACACCGCGGACAGGGCACGCTGGCCACCGCGCCGAGAGGCGCGAGGCTGGGCCGCACACGGTGGGTCACGGCACCATTATGCACAGCCCTCGCCACCTGCCTCCACAGGAGTGAGATCAAGGTCGCCCGGTGCGGGCCGACAGGACGGTCCGCACCGGGACGAAGCCGTCACGGGCGTGTCCGAGGCGCGAGAAATCGCCCGTGGCCGGCGCCAGCGAGCCCGTTTCTGAGGCCGGCACCGCGCGCCGCCGCGACGCGCCGGCCCGCTTGCGGGGTGCCAGGACGACGTGAGTCGCACCGCCTCCAGCTGGACAGGCTGAGGACCTGGCCCACGGGACGCGCAGGCATCGTCAGCCGTCGGCAGCCGACCGCTCGAGCGGTCAGTCACCGACAGCGGGGCGCAGGGGCCGGACCTCGGCATCCTCGGTGCCCACCGAGGCCCCGTCCCCGGTCGCCGCCGGAGCGGCGGCGGCGGGGGCCGGAGGCGGCGCGGTGAGACCGCCGTGGGTGCCGGGCGGATTGACCTGCACCCGTCCCGGGCGGGACGTCGGCGGGCGGACGTTGGGCCGTCCCGCCGGGCGTGGGGCCGTGACCCGCACGTTGTTCGTGTAGCCGTCGTCCGGCTGCGCCGGCTCGAGCCCGGCCGAGGCGGCCGGCGCCGGAGAATAGCCGCCGAGGTCGACGGTGTCCGCCCGCGCGGTCGCCAGCTCCTCCTCGGTGAGCGGGGCGTCGCGGTCGCTGGAGAGGCGGACCGGCGCGTATTCGGGCGACGGCCCACCGCCGGTCCAGACGTGCGGGCGGCCCTGAAGTCCAGCGCCAGCCGGCACGCCAGACGGGGATTGCCCGGACGCGCTCAACGCCGACGCCTCGCCGGGGCCGTGGACGCCGCGAGCGTGGGCGCCGGGGGCGGAGGCTCCCCGGGGGCCGCCCGGGCGGGCGGCGCGACGGGCAGCTCGCTCGTCGGCGATCCGCTGGTCACGAGCGGCCCGGGAGGCCGCGAGCCGGCGTTCGGTCCGCGCGGAGCGCCGCAGGTGCGAGACATACACGCCGAGGCCTACGTCGACCAGCAACTGGACGACGATCCACATTCCGGCGAGGCCGATCGCCAGGCCGATGGTGACCGGCACGGCGGCGACCAGCACGGACAGCCGCTGCCGGCGCAGCCGCAGCAGGGCGCGCCGTTCGGGGTCCAGCTGCCGTGATCGGGTCACCGGACGAGTCGGCCCGACCGGCACGGTGTGCGCGGTCTGGTCCAGGTCGCTCCGCGCCCGCTCGTCGCCGGGTAGCCCGCGCGAAGGCACGGCCGGCCGGGCGGCGAGGCGGCCGCGCTCCTGGGCACCGGCAGGGCGGTCGGCCGCGGTCTTCGTGAGCTCACCCGGCCGGCCGGCCTCATGGCCCGCAGCGGTCGGGTTCGCGGTCGCGCGGCCGGCTCCGGCGCCAGGCGACGCGGCGGCCCGGGGGGACGTTCCGGCGACCGCCGGGGGCATCCGGTCACCGGCGGCCTCGCCCGGGGTGCCGAGGTCGGCGCGGCGCGGGTCGTCGGCCGAGAAGTCGAGGTCGTCGGCGTCATCGGCCAGGTCGCCGTCGTCGTCCGCGTCGAGCGGGCCGAGGCTGGCCGCCTCCAGCAGCACCGGCTGACCACGGCCACCGCGGCGGGAAAGGACCCGCATGGCGGTGGAGAACTTCTCGGCGGACCGCTGCTCCAGGGCACCGTCGTGGCGCCGGAGCCACATCGGGATGAGAACGAATCCCCAGACGCCGACGATCGCCAGCCAGATAAGGGCGCTCACGGGGAGATCACCGCGTTCCCACGGCTGGTCGTCGCGACGCCGGCGGTGCCGGTGCTTGCCGGCCCGTCGGGGTGGCGCCGGCCGAAGCGACGGGTCGCGCAGAGCGCGCCGGTCGCCAGCCGCGCACCGTGCCGGCGTTCGCCGCGCGACGCCGAGCGCGCACGGAGCGCGGGAGTGCCGGCCATGTGCCGCCGCCTTCCAGGTCCCGCTCGAACGGCGTCCCGCTCGGACGCCGCGACAGATCTGGCTGGCGCGGGCCCGGGGGCTGCCGTCGAACGCGTCGACCGGCCTACTTGTCCTGCCGGCTCGAACGTGGTGGGTTTCCGATTTCGTGCTTGACGCTAGTGAGAGAAAACCGCCGGGTCACCGACCACAAGACCGCGTGTCGCACAACAGAGGCGACTGTCAAGCCCACAGGTGTGCCTGGTAGCTCAACAGGTCGGCCGGACACCGCGCGATTCGCCGCCCGATCGCCCGAACGGCCGGCCGGCCGGCGTGCGATCCCGCTTCTCCTGCTGTCACGACGGCAACGCTTCAGCAAGGCGGTGGCAACAACGCCCGCCGGTCGCCGGGGTTATGACTGCGGGCGCCTTTCGGCGGCCCGAGACGCGTGCCAGCGAGACAGCAGGCCGCCGGGGACGTCCTCTGTGGTGACCGCGTAGCCGATGTGGTCGCGGTACTGGCCGTCGATGGCGAGGTAACGGCGGTGCATGCCCTCCTCGCGGAACCCCAGCTTCTCCAGTACCCGGCGGCTCGCGAGGTTCTCCGGCCGCACGTTCGCTTCCAACCGGTGCAGTCCGACGGGACCGAAACAGTGGTCGACGACGAGAGCGAGCGCGGTCGGCGTGATGCCGCGACCCGCGTGCCCCTGGTCCACCCAGTAGCCGACATGAGCACTGTTGAAGGCGCCGCGCACGATGGTCGACACGGTGATCTGGCCCACCAGCGCGCCGCCGTAAATCGTGCCGAACGGCAGCGCCGAACCACTCCTGGCCTGCCTGCGCAGCCCGCGCAGCATCTGGGTATAGACGCTGAGGGTCTGGCGCTGGGCCCAGCCGACCCGAATCCCGGTCACGCCCGGCGGGGTCGCCTCCCACGGCGCGAGCCAGTCTCCGTTGCGACGCCGCACCTCCACCCAGGTCGGGCCATCCAACCTCCGTAGCGGGCGGACCGCGACCGGCCCGTCGGCCAGCCGCGCGGGCCAGCCGGGCGGGTTCACCGGCCCGGGTCTCTGCGGCCGCGGGCCGCACCCGCGGCGGGTAGAGGGCCAAAGGGCATGCGAAAATGATTTTCCTTCGCATGCCCGGCGGCCGCCGTCTCCGGGGTCACCGATGGGTGATCGCCGCCGCGGAGCTGGTCGAGGGCGTGGCCGACGACGGACCCGAGCACGCCGAGACCGTCCCGCACTCCGCCCGTCGAGCCGGGCAGGTTGACGACCAGCGCCCGCCCGACGGTCCCGGCGAGCCCGCGTGAGAGCACCGCGGTGGGCACCTTGTCCCGGCCGGCGGCCCGCAGCGCCTCGGCCAGCCCCGGAACGTCCCGGTCGAGCACCTCGGCCGTCGCCTCGGGGGTGACGTCGCGGGGCGAGAGCCCGGTGCCGCCGGTGGTGACGACCAGATCGGCGCCACCCGCGAGCGCCGCGCGCAGCGCCGCGACGATCCGCTCCCGGTCGTCGGGCACGACGACGGGACCGTCGACGGCGAAGCCGAGCTCCGCGAGCCCGCCGGCCAGCAGCGGGCCCGAGCGGTCCTCGTACGCGCCGACGGCCGCCCGATCGGAGACGGTGACGACGCTCGCCCGGGCGCCCGCCGGCACCGGCGCCGGCCCGGTCACCCAGCTTCTCCGGTCCCGCCGCCCGACTCGGCGACCTCGGGGCGCCGCCAGTCACCGCTGCGACCGCCGGACTTCGCCAGCAGTCGGACTCCCGTGAGCTCCGCCGCCGGATCCACCGCCTTCACCATGTCATGCAGTGTCAGCCCAGCGACCGCCACGGCCGTCAGCGCCTCCATCTCGACGCCGGTGCGGCCCGTCGTCCGCACCGTCGCGACGATCTCCACGCCCTCGTCGGCCACGGTCAGGTCGACTGTCACCCCGGAGATCGGCAGCGGGTGACAGAGCGGGACCAGGTCGGACGTTCGCTTTGCGCCCATGATTCCGGCGATCCGCGCGGCGCCGAGCGCGTCCCCCTTGGGCATCCCCGAGCCGCGCAGCAGTTCGACCACCGCCGGGCTGACCAACAGGCGGCCGCCAGCGGTGGCGACCCGATTTGTGATGTCCTTGGCCGACACGTCGACCATCCGGGCGGCGCCGGTGGAGTCGACGTGGGTCAGCCGAGGCGGGTTGGCCATCTAGGCGTTCGCTCCCAGGGCGGCGATCCCGGCGACCGCCAGGTCGTGAGCGCCCCGCACCGCCTCGGCGAGCGGGGCGTCGGCCTCCTGCCCGGTGAGCAGGATCGCGGTCAGCCGGTCGCCTGGCTCGACCTGCGTGACGTCCTCGGGGACGACGAGCAGCGCGTTCGCGCCAGCCAACGTCGAGGAGTGGTGCGAGCCCTGCCCGCCGGCCGAATGGGCGACGAGGGCGCCGTCGGCGCCGTAGCCCACCCGGACCCGGGGGAACGACCGCTTTCCCGGCGGAGAAGTCAGCCGGTCGGCGACGGTGACGAGTGGCCGCGCCCGGCCCGGCCCGGGCAGCCCCCGCATCCGGCGCAGCGCCGGGCGGACGAACAGCTCGAACGACACCAGCGCGCTGACCGGGTTGCCGGGCAGCGTGAAGACGGCGACGCCGTCGATCACGCCGAAACCCTGCGGCTTGCCGGGCTGCATGGCGATCGGTTCGAACCGGACCTCACCGGTGGCGGTCAGCGCCTCCTTGACGACGTCGTGCGCTCCGACGCTGACGCCGCCGGTGGTGACGACCGCGTCCACCTCGGGCAGAACCGCGCGCAGCACCGCGGAGAACTCAGCCGGGTCGTCGGGCACCCCCGTCAGGCGGCGCACCTCACAGCCTGCCTCGCGGGCGGCGGCGGCCACGGCGTGGCTGTTCGAGTCGACGATCTGGCCGGGACCGATCGCGGTGCCCACGTCGACGAGCTCGCTGCCGGTCGAGAGCACGGCGACGCGGGGCCGCGGGTGCACCGGTGGGCGGGCGACGTTGACGGCGGCCAGCAGTCCGATCTGCGCCGCGCCGAGCAGCGCCCCGGCGGGGAGCACCAGGTCACCTGGGGCGATGTCCTCGCCGGCGCGCCGGATGTGCAGGCCACGGGGGGCCGGCCGGTGGACGGCGACCGTCTCCGTGCCGCCGTCGGTCCACTCCAGCTGGATCACCGTGTCGGCGCCTGGCGGGAGCGGAGCCCCGGTCATGATCCGCACGGCGGTGCCTGGCTCGACCGGGACGGCGAGGGCCGCGCCGGCGGCGATCTCGCCGGTCACCGGCAGCCGGACCGGCGCCTCGGGCGTCGCCTGCTCGACGTCGGCGGCGCGCACCGCGTAGCCGTCCATCGCCGAGTTGTCGAAGCCGGGGAGCGCGACGGTCGCGCGGACGTCGACCGCCAGTACGCAGCCCTGCGCCGCCGCCAGCGGCTGCCGCCGTGCGGTCAGCACGCGCACCGAATTCTGAATGTCCGAAATATGCTCGTCGACCGTTTTCACCGGTGCTCGCCCCGCTCCCTGAAGAACCACGGAACTCCGCGACCTGCCCAGGCGACCAGCCTCCCCCGACGGCTCGGAGCGGGCCGTGACGGCGGTCGAGGGCCCGGCACCCGAGCGGTCCGAGCGGCGGCGTGCCCAGACAGTCGCATGTCCCAGACCCGGAGCGTTTCGGTCGAGCACCGCCACCGTCAAGGGATGTGGATGGCCTGTTGCTTCTCAGCCCAGCAGGCCACGCTCCTTGCCTGCGCGCAAGTGGGGGTCTGAGCAGGACGGATGTGCGAGGATTGAGATTCCAGTGGGCCTAGTTGTCCGCCTTCGGGCCGCCGTTGGCTACATACTCCTCCAGCCACGGGTAGATCTCCGGACCCAGATCAGGCCGTTCGCAGGCCAACCGCACGATTGCCTTCAGATAGTCGACCCGGTCTCCGGTGTCATAACGACGCCCGGTGAACACGACGCCGTGTACCGGCTCATTCGCCTCGTCGCTGGCCTGGGCCAGCTCGCGCAGCGCGTCGGTCAGCTGGATCTCGCCGCCCCGCCCGGGCTTCGTCCGGCGCAGGACGTCGAAAACGGACGGCGCAAGCACATAGCGGCCGATGATGGCGAGGTTGCTGGGTGCCTCGTCGGCCGGCGGCTTCTCGACCAGGTCACGGATCCGCACAGTCTGGTAGCGGCCACCGACCGAGACAGGATCCGGGTCGACGGTGGCAACGCCGTACAGCGACACCATCTCCTCCGGCACCTCCATCAGCGCGATGACGCTGCCCCCAAACCGCTCCCGGACGGCCAGCATCTCCTCGAGCAGATGGTCGCGCTCGTCGATGAGATCGTCACCGAGCAGCACCGCGAACGGCTCGTCGCCGACATGCGGGGCACCGCACAGCACGGCATGCCCGAGGCCGCGCGGGGCGCCCTGCCGGACGGAGTGCACGTCGGCGAGGTCGGCGGACGACCGCACCCGCGCGAGCCGGGTCTCGTCCCCCTTGCGCTCGAGCGCGAGCTCCAGCTCGGCGTCCCGGTCGAAATGGTCCTCGACGGCCTTCTTCGAACGGCTGGTGATGAGCAGGACGTCCCGCAGACCGGCGCGGGAGGCCTCCTCGACCACGTATTCGATGGCCGGCCGGTCGACAACGGGCAGCATCTCCTTCGGCACGGCCTTCGTCGCCGGAAGGAACCGGGTCCCGAGGCCCGCGGCCGGAATAACCGCCTTCGTCACTGGCATAACCGAAACCTTAGTCGGCCCAACTGTCTGCGGCACAGCCATGGGCGCACACTTCGGTTAACGCCACACCGGGGCGATGGCCACTCTCCCTGAACTTCCCGCGGCCGCCCGGGGTGCCTGTGCCAGAGGCGGACCGGCCGACGTGGCCCGCCGCGGCCGAGCCCCGGCCGCCCTCGGCTCCAAGCCGCCGTCGGCCCGCCGGGAAAGGGTGTCCGCCACTCGGCGAGTCGCAGGCCCGCGGCGGGCGGTCAGGCGTGGTCGCCGGTGACCTTCGCGCCCGGAGTTCTCCCTCCGGAGGGCGACTTCAGGCAGTCTGGACCGATGCTGGAGCAGGGGCGTCCCGATGCCGCGCGGACTGGCGGCGACGATCGCCGGGGTCCAGGCGGCGGCCCCGCGCGCGAGCCGGACGGCGCCCCGGGCGGCGCCGTCGCCGACCGCGCCGGGAGCGTCTCCGGCGATGCCAGTCCGGCCAGCCCGGACGCTGGTTCTCAGCCCGAGGCGGACGGGGTTGCCCGGGCCAAGGCCGACCTGCGCCGGACACTGGCGGCCCGCCGGGCCGGCGGCGGCCCGCGTCCCGGGCCGGGGCCCGGGACCGGCGCGTCCGGGTCCTGGCGGGGGCCGGCGGCGTCGGCCGCGCGGGCGCGGCGGGCGGCCGGCGGCGGGGACGAGATCACCCGCCGCGTGCTGTCGCTGCCAGAGGTGGCCGTGGCCACGACCGTCGCCGCGTTCGCGAGCCTGCCGGGCGAGCCGGACACGATCCCGCTGCTGAAGGCAATGCGCGCCCGCGGCCTGCGGGTGCTGCTGCCGGCCCTGCGCGGCGACCTGGACCTGGACTTCCGCGAGTACACCGGAACTGTCGTGCCCGGGGCGATGGGTACGCGGGAGCCACCGCGCGCGGCGGCCGTCGTCGAGCTGGCGCGTGCCGACGTGGTGCTGGTCCCCGCCGTGGCGGTGGACGAGCGCGGCCGCCGGCTGGGCCGCGGGGGCGGGTCGTATGACCGCGCGCTGCGCCGGGCCCGCCCCACGGCGACACTGGTCGCCGTCGTCGACAACCTCGCGATCGTCGACGAGGTGCCCGTCGACGCGCACGACCTGTCCGTCTCCGTCATAGTGACGCCGACCCGGCTGGTTCATTGTGGCGATCCGCCCGAACCGGGTGATTAGCACCCTTCGCATGCCTTCCAGGTCGCCTTCGGGGAGGCGACGTCTGCGCGAGGACCCGCTGGTCGCGGGGTCGGGGGCTTGGTGTGACGGGTCGGATACCGGTTCACTGGGCGGAGGCGGAACGCGAGCGGGGGTCGAGCGGTTAGAGTTGGCAGTCGCTACCTACGAGTGCCAGCCCCGGGCGGCGCCCGCGGCCAGACAGGTCCAGACTCGGGCCGGAGCAGTCCGGTTCGGGCCAGCGGTCCGGATCGGTTTCATGGCCGCGTTTCGCCAAGCGCGGGGCCGGCACCCGGCCAGCTCGACAGGGCCCGTGCCTGGTCACCTGTACAGGCTCCGCGGCTGGCCAGATCGACACAGCGAGGGAGACCGTGCCGACTTACCAGTACCGCTGCACCGCCTGTGGCAACGACCTCGAGGCGGTACAGAGCTTCAGCGATGCCGCCCTGACCGAGTGCACGGTCTGCGGAGGCCGGTTGCGCAAGGTGTTCGGCTCTGTCGGTCTCGTGTTCAAGGGCAGCGGGTTCTACAAGACCGACAGCCGTTCCGGCTCGTCAGCCACCGCCCCCGCCCAGCGGTCCAAGGACAGCGTGGACGCGGGCGGCAAGGACACCCCGAAGACCGAGGGCACCAGCACATCGACGGCGACCGCCGGCTCGGGCTCGTCACCGGCCGCCGGGTCGAGCACGACCGCGTCCTCGACGTCGTCCGCCAGCGCCGCCTGACGGTTATCGACGCGACGCACCGCCGGTCAGACGTCGCTGCCGCCGCCGGCCCGGGTCCGGGCTCGGCGGCCGGCGTTGCGCCCGGCGCAGCCCGAGGCACCCGCGCGCCCTTGTCGCGCCTGGATGCGCGGCCTGGCGCACGAGTCCACGCCACGGGAGTCTTGATGCCGACCGCGCATCGAGACGGATCGAGGCCGTAAATCGGGAGCCCTGGTTCCGTTCTACGGTGGCCGGTCGAAAAGAGCACAGGATACTGCGCAAAGAAGGCAGCCGAACGCTGGACCGAACGCCAAGGACCTGGGTTCCAGAGGAACGAGGGCCTCAGTGGAAGCAGGCCGGGGAGCGACCCGCCCAGTTGCGCGTTGCACGCCTTTGCTTCCGCAACAAGCCGAAGCGGGCCCAAGCTCGACGAACGCCGTACCCATCGAAGCGAACACCGAGCCAATCGAAGGAAGTACGCGAAGCCTAGGGCTTCCTGCGTCGATAGTGCTCGAGGATCCAGACGTCGATCTCGCGCTTGAGCCAGACCCGGGTTCCCTTGGCACCGCTGCCCGCAGGCGCGTTGATGATCTGCAAGGGCTCCGGAAACAGCGGGTCCTTGCGGGTCCAGTAGTCAACCGCCTGGCGTGTGATCTTCAGTTGGAACGCGATGTCCCCGATGCCGACCAACTGCTCCCCGTCGTCCACGGCGGACATCGTAGCCACTTTGCTCACACGCTAGACAGCCACCGTGGGATGTTTTGCGGTTTAGCAATTCAGCGGGCGGAATCCCGATGGCAACCGGGACGGGCGATCGCCCGGCGATGCGCCCATGAGTCGATGAGCAGGATCAGACTATGACGAGCGAGAACCAGCCAACCCGCAGCTCCCCGCCCCAGGACAGCGCTTCCGGCGCTGGTCACGACGCGGACGCCGAAGCCGCTCCGGAACCGGTGACCAGCCGGTTTGCCGAAAGCCGGAAGGCCGGCCGGGTGCCGGTCTCGGCTGCCGCCCGTCCGGCCCGTCGAATCGACCTCGACTGGGAACGCGAGCCAGGCTCCGAGCTCGACCCGGAGGACTCGCGCGGCGGCCGCGCCGACAACCTCGCCCGCCTACTCGACGACGTCCCGCCGCACCACGTCGACCACTGACACCGTCGACCACTGACACCGTCGACCACTGACACGGTCAACCACTGACACCGTTGACCACTGACGCCACGACCGGTGACTCCATCGACCGCTGAGGCCACGTGGGCCGTCGCCGAGGCCGCAGCCCGTCAGCCCAGCGTGTCCGCGACTTCGGCGAGTAGGTCCGCGAAGGCTTTCGGCGCCTCCAGGTGGGCGGCGTGGCCGCAGCCCGGCAGCACCCGGACCGGGAGCCCCAGCTCCCGGTGCAGCGCCGCCGCCGCCCGATGGCGCACCTCCGGGGAACGCTCGCCGACCGTGACCACCACGGGTCCCGGCGTGGCCGCGGGCGCCGCCGGCTCGAACCGCAGGAACATCGCCAGGTCGCGCGCCACAGCGCCGGGGTCGGCCGGCGCATCCTCGGGGCGCCAGCTCGGCCCGTAGAGCGCGCGGCCGAAGGCCGGGACACCGCCGCTGGCGTACGCCTCGGCCATCGGCGCGAGCAGCCCAGGCAGCAGCGAGCCGACGGCAGGCTCGTGCAACACCGCGGCGGCCAGGGGCACGCCGGCCGCCAGCGCGGCCAGGCCCAGCGTCGCGCCTCCGCTCACCCCGCCGAACACGACCGGCGGTCGCACCCCCTCGCCCGACGGCGTCTCGCCGCCGACGACGGGAGCCCGCACGGGCACGCGCACCGGCCGGGGCGCGGCCCAGGCCGCCTCGAGGGCGCCGCGCACTGTGGCCAGCTCGCGGTCCAAATCGCCGGTCGACGGCCGATCGGGCGCGACTACCAGGCGTTCCCCCAGCGCCGCGCGGACTGGGGCCCAGATCGCTCCCGTCGTGGCCGCCCCATGCAGCAGCAGGAACGACGGGGCTGCCGTCGTCCTGGCCACGCTTGTTCCCACGGCCACACCTCCCGCATCCGGCTCCGGTACCTCCGGCCGCCTCAAGCCACGCCCGCCCGGCACGCCCCAACCGGGGTCGCGCGGCGGGCACCACCGACCCACGGGGCCGCCGACATCATGAGGCCACCGTGACAACCAACCACACGGGCCGCCGGAGTCGACTCAGGAACGTAACAATCGGCTGGTTGATCGGAAACACAGGAATCTCTACCGTCACCTGCACGTACACGGGCCTGTATACAGGCTCGTATTCAGGGGGATGGGTGTTGCGAAGTGTCCGCAGTTCCGCGTCCGCCGCCGCGGTGGCGGGCCGCCGCTTGTCCAGAGATCAGCCGTCGCCGGTCCGGCGCCTCGCGAGCGCCAGGCCAATCCACAGACCGGTCCCCGATGGCGGATGCTCAGTTTCATGACAGCGACGCAGCCGCCGACGGCACGACCGTCAGGCCAACAGCCGGCCGGGGGGCGGCAGCCAAGCACGCCGGTAGTTTCCCAGCGGCCCGCGCCGCGGCCGTCCATCACTGGCAACCTGCGAGAACACGCCTACATCGAGTTGCGGCAACGGCTGATGACGGGAGAGTTCTCGTTTCGGGATCGACTGACCGAGGAGCGGCTTGCCGGGCTGCTCGGGGTCTCCCGAACCCCGGTCCGGGAGGCGCTCACCCGTCTCGCCAGCGACGGCCTGGTCGAAAAACGTGCCGACGGGGGCTACTACCCGGCCGAGCCGGATCTCGACGGACTGCGCGATCTCTACGAGATCCGGATCGTGCTGGAGCTGCACAGCCTGGAACGGGTGGCGGAATCCGGCATTCCCCATGACGCCGTGTTGCTGGAACCGCTGCGCGACGACTGGCGGGCGCTGCTCGCCGCGCCGCCGGACCCTGACCCTTCCTTCGTCGCGCTCGACGAGGGATTCCACCTAACGCTTTGCCGTGCGTCCGGAAACCTCGAGCTCGCCAACATGCTCGAGGCCATCAACGCCAGGATCCGGCCCGTCCGGATGCACGATTTTCGGACCGAGGACCGCATCCACCTGACCATCGAGCAGCACCTCGACATCGTCGAGACGGTGCTCGCCGGCGACCTGCCCGACGCAGTGCGCAAGCTGCGCAACCACGTCGGCGAGTCGATGGAGGTCGTGGAGAAGCGGGCCGCTCACGCAATCACCCAGATGGTGCTCCGCCGAAGCCGCTCGCCGCGCTGAGGCCCGCGACACCCGCCAACCCGCTCGGCGCCCTCGTCGGCTGTCCGCGGACAGGTCTTCGGTGACTCGGAGACCGGTCTGCCGGCAACCGGCGCCGACCGTGCGCGGCGGCCGCGCGGCCCGCGAGTCGAGCCTCGCCGGACGCGCTCCTGGGGTCGCACAGGCGCCAGCAGAAGGGCCGCGATGTCAGCCATGTTCGGGCCTTGGCCCGATGCCGCTCCATACCCACCGACCAGAGACCCGTCCACGACCCGCCCGCCCGCCGGGGGGCCGTCATGACCACCACGACGACGGCAGCCCCTGAGACGACCACGACCGAGCCCCTCCTACAGGTCACGGGCTTCACGAAGCAGTTCGGCGAGGTGCTCGCCAACTCGAACGTGAGCTTCGACGTCCGGCCCGGTGAGGTGCACGCCCTGATCGGCGAGAACGGCGCCGGGAAGTCGACGCTGCTGAAACTTGTCTACGGCATGTACAAGCCGGACGCGGGCGAGCTGCGGGTGGCCGGGGAGCAGGTCGCCGTCGGCTCGCCGACCCAGGCACGGGCACTCGGCATCGGCATGGTCTTCCAGGACCTGCGGCTCGTGCCGGCGTTCACCGTCACGGAGAACTACGCGCTGGCGCTCGCCACGTCCGGGGTCACGCTTCGCCAGGGCGAGCTGCGCCGGCGCATCGCCGAGGCGAGCGAGTCCTACGGGCTGGCGGTCGACCCGACGGCGCTGGTGCGCCACCTGTCGATCGGAGAGCGCCAGCGCACCGAGATCCTCAAGGTGCTGATGTCCGGGGCTCGGATCGTCATCCTCGACGAGCCGACCAGCGTGCTCGCGCCGACCGAGGTCGAGGCGCTGTTCGCCATGGTGAACGGGCTGCGTGAACAGGGCCTGGGCATCGTGATCGTCACTCACAAGCTCGCCGAGGTGCGGGCCATCGCCGACCGGGTGACCGTGCTGCGCGGCGGGCGGGTCGTGCTCGCCGGGGCCGACCCGAAGCCGATGACCGACGCCGAGCTGATCGAGGCGATGGTCGGGCAGACCGTCGCCGCGCTGCCGGCAGAGCGCCCGACCGTCGTGTCCGACGCGCCGCCGGCGCTGGAGCTGATCGGCGTGAGCGCGCTCGGCGACCGGGGTGTGACGGCGCTGCGCGACGTGACCCTGACCGTCAACCCCGGCGAGATCGTCGGGGTCGCCGGAGTGGCCGGCAGCGGGCAGCGCGAGCTGTGCGAAGTGGCCGTCGGCGCGCGGCACCCCTCCGAGGGGACGGTGCGTGTCAGCGGCCGCGAGCTCGGCCGCGGTGGGCCGACGGCGGGCATCGCCGCGGGCGCCGTCGACGTGCCGGAGGACCCGGTGAACGACGCCGTCGTCCCGACGCTGACCGTGCTGGAGCACATGGCGCTCGGCCACCTGAAGGCGTTCGCGCGCCGGATCGGCCTGGACTGGCGCCGCATCGGGCGGCACACGATGGACATCAACGAGAAAGTCCAGCTGCGGATGGCCCCCGCGCACCGCCGGGTCGCCGACCTGTCCGGCGGCAACATCCAGCGGGTGATGCTCTCGCGGGCGCTCGGCCGCGAGGCGAACCTGGTCGTCGCCGCCTACCCGAGCCGCGGGCTGGACATCGCGACCACTCGGCGCACCCAGGAGCTTCTGCTTGCCAGGCGGGCCGAGGGCGCCGGGCTGCTGGTGGTCTCCGAGGACCTCGACGAGCTGATGGCCGTCGCGGACCGGATCGCCGTGTTCTGCGCCGGCCGGCTTACCGGCATCGTGCCGGCCGCGACGACCAACCGCCAGGAGCTCGGCGCGCTCATGACCGCGACCGAGGCCACGGCGACCGACTCCACAACCGAGGCGCCGGCCGGCGAGGCGACGATGGAAAAGGCTCAGTCATGACCGACACCACCATTCCGGCGCAGTTCAGCCCGGACAACGCCGGGACGCCCGCTCCCGCCGCGGTCACCACGACACCGGCCGCCACCGCGGCCCCGGCATCCGAGAGCCGGCTCGCGGACGTCGGCCGTGGCGTGGCCCGCTGGGCGGCGGCCCTCGCCGGCGCGATCGCGATCTTCACCCTGCTCCTGCTGGTCAAGGGCGCGAATCCCGCGGACGTCTACTCCCACGTCTGGACGTCGACCTTCACCAACTCGCCCTCGATCCAGCAGATCTTCGTCAAGGCCGCACCACTGCTGCTCGGGGCGCTGGCCGTGGTCGTGCCGGCCAGGGCGGGCCTGGTCAACGTCGGCGGTGAGGGCCAGATCGTGATCGGCGCGGTGGCCGCCGGCGGGATTGGCATCTCGCTCGGCGACAAGCTGGGCGGCGGCCTGGTGATGATCCTGATGGCCGTCGCGGCGATGCTGGCCGGCGCGGCCTGGGCCGGCCTCGCGGCGGTGCTGCGCCTCACGGTCGGCATCAACGAGGCGGTCAGCACGCTGCTGATGAACTACATCGCACTGGACGTCCTGCTCTACCTGATCTACTCGCCGTGGAAGGACCCGCACGGCACCGGCCAGCCGACCACCGCCGAGCTGGCCGACACCGCCAAGCTGCCGTACCTGGGCACGACGTCGATCCACATCGGGTTCGTCTTCGCCCTGGTCGCGACCGCGGTGGTCTGGGCGCTGCTGCGCTACACGACCTGGGGCTTCCGGCTGCGGGTGATCGGCGGCAACCCGGAGGCGGCCAGGCGCGCCGGACTGCCGGTGGCGATGCTGCTGCTGTCGGCGATGCTCGTCGGCGGGGCGCTGGCCGGCCTCGGCGGGATGGTCCACTACGCCGGCGTCGAGTACAAGCTGCGCACCGGCATCACCACCAACTTCGGCTACATCGCGTTCCTCGCGAGCTGGCTCGCGCGGCACAACCCGGTGAGCGTCGTCCTCGCGGCGCTGGCGCTCGCGGCCATCACGGTCGCCGGGGACAGCCTGCAGCTCGACTCGGGCCTGCCCGCGGCCACCGTCAACATCCTCATGGGCCTCGTGCTCATCGCGGTTCTCGGCTGGACCGCACGCAAGAAGGGCGGGGCCGCACGATGAGCAACCTGGCGGTGGACGTCCTGGCCGGCGCGGTCGGCGGCGGCACGGCGATCATGTACGCGGGGCTCGGCGAGACCATCTCGGAGCGGGCCGGCGTCATCAACCTCGGCACCGAGGGCAGCATGCTCGGCGGCGCCCTGGCCGCCTACGCGGCGACGGCGACGTCCGGCAGCCCGTGGGTCGGCGCGCTGGCCGGCATCGGTGCCGGGGCGGCGCTGGCCGCCGTGCACGCGGTGCTGGTCATCGCGCGCAAGGCCAACCAGTTCGCCTCGGGCCTGACGGTCATGTTCTTCGCGCTCGGCCTGACGTCGCTGTTCGGCGCCTCCTACGTGGGTCGCACCATCCACTCGCTCAACCCGTGGAAGGTGCCGGGGCTCGCCGCTATCCCCTGGCTCGGCCCGATCCTGTTCGACCACGACCCGCTGACCTACCTGTCGTACTTCGTGGCGCCGGCCGTCTGGTGGGTGCTCTACCGCAGCCGGGTCGGGCTGCTGGTCCGCACCGCCGGCGAGCACTCCGAGGTGCTGCTGGTACACGGCTACTCGACGAGCCTGGTCCGCTATGTCTCGGTGATCGCCGGCGGCGGGCTGTGCGGGCTCGGCGGTGCCCAGCTGTCGATCGCGTACTCGAACGCCTGGTTCGAGAACATGACCGTCGGCCGGGGCTTCATCGCGGTGGCGCTCGTCATCTTCGCCACCTGGAACCCGCTGCGCGTGATGGCCGGGTCATACCTGTTCGGGGCGGCCCTGGCGCTCTCCCCCGCGCTCCAGGCCCGCGGCTACGGGATCAACCAGTTCGCGCTGGACGCGATCCCCTTCGTCGTCACGATCCTCGTCCTCGCAATCCTCGGGAAGCGCACGCTGCTCGCCGCTCCGGACGAGCTGCGCCGCGTCTTCGAGACCAGGACCACCTGACCGGGCCCCACCCCTCGCCCCAGGTCGGCGGGCCATGACCCCGCCCGTTTTTACTCCAAAGCAATCAATCGACGGGCATTCTCCGTCCCGCCTCGGGACAGGGAAGCTGGCTCGTTTCTTCCAAAACTTCCCCACCTGCCACGGGAAAGGAAAACCCGCTCCGATGAGATTCCGCTTCCGGCGCGTCACGGTCGCGTTCACCGCGCTGGCCGCCGCCGCCACCCTCGCGGCAGCCGGCTGCAGCAGCGCCACGTCTCACGACACCACCACCAGCGGCTCCGGCGGCTCGGCGGCGCCGGGCAAGGGCAGCAAGGCCGTCGGTTTCATCTTCGTCGGCCCGAAGGACGACTACGGCTACAACCAGGCCGCCTACGAGGGCAGCCAGGCGGTCAAGAAGGCGTTCCCGAACCTCGACGTGATCACGGCCGAGAACGTCCCCGAGGACGACAACGCGGCCCGGGTCATGGACTCCATGGTCCAGAAGGGCGCGAAGATCATCTTCGCGACCAGCTACGGGCACCTGGACGCGGCGCTGAAGGTCGCGGCCGAGCACCCCGACGTCGTCATCGTCCAGCAGGGCAACGTCATCGCGAACGGCAAGATCACCGCGAACGTCGGCACCTACTTCGGCACGGTGTACGAGCCGGTCTACCTGGCCGGCATCGCCGCGGGGAAGGCGACCAAGACGAACAAGCTCGGCTACGTCTACGCGTTCCCGATCCCGCAGACGATCGCGAACATCGACGCCTTCGAGCTCGGCGCGCAGTCGGTCAACCCGGCAGCGAAGACCTACACGGTCAACACCTCGAACTGGTGTGACCCGGCCAAGCAGGCGCAGGCCGCGCAGAGCCTGCTCTCGCAGGGCGTTGACGTCATCACCCAGCACCAGGACTGCACCGCGACCGTCATCAAGGCCACCGAGGCCGCGGGCGCCTACACCGTCGGCTACCACGCGGACGCCTCCGCCCTCGCGCCGAAGGGCTGGCTGACCGGCTCGCAGTGGAACTGGGGTCCGCTCTACACCGACATTGTGAAGACGGCGGAAGCCGGCCAGTTCACCGGCAGCAAGTACAACGCGAACTACCGGGTGGGCTACAAGAACGGCGCGAACCCCTTCGTCCAGTCGCCGTTCGGCCCGTCGGTCACCCAGGACACCAAGAGCCTGATCTCGGCGGCCAAGACCCGCATCTCGGCGGCGGACGGCTCGCCGTTCAAGGGGCCGATCACCGACCAGGACAGCAAGGTCCGCATCCCCGCCGGGACGGTTCCTGACTATGCGACCCTCGACAACATCGACTACTTCGTCAACGGCGTCGTCGGCCAGCTGCCCAAGTCCTGATCCTGGCGCCCTGACCCCGCCGCGGAGATCCTGACCTCTCTGCCCGCGCCGTCCGCCCCTCGGGAGCGGGCGGCGCGGGCAGACCCGCGGTCCCGGCCCTTTGCCCGGGGCCGCTCGGCACCCGCACAGCGAAAGGAATCCCATGACCGACACCGGCTCAGCGACCGCTCCGACCGGGACCAAAGACAAGCCGGTGTTCGGCACCGTCGACGCGCAGCCCTACGCCTGGCCATACAACGGCTCGTTCAGTCCCGCGCACACCGCGGTCATCAACATCGACTGGCAGGTCGACTTCTGCGGCAAGGGCGGCTACGTCGACACGATGGGCTACGACCTGGAGCTGACCAGGGCCGGGCTCGAACCGACGGCCCGGCTGCTCGACGTGCTGCGCCCGCTCGGGTTCTTCATCGTGCACACCCGGGAGGGCCACCGGCCCGACCTGGCCGACTGCCCGCCCAACAAGCTGTGGCGCTCGAAGCGCATCGGTGCCGGGATCGGCGACGAAGGCCCGCAGGGACGCATCCTGACGCGCGGCGAGCCGGGCTGGGAGATCGTTCCCGAGGTCGCGCCGCTGCCCGGCGAGGTCGTCATCGACAAGCCCGGCAAGGGCTCGTTCTACGCGACCGACCTGGACCTCATCCTGCGCCAGGCCGGGATCACCCACATCATCCTCACCGGCATCACCACCGACGTCTGCGTGCACACGACGATGCGGGACGCCAACGACCGCGGCTACGAGTGCCTCATCCTGTCCGACTGCACGGGTGCGACTGACCACGGCAACCATGAGGCCGCCCTCAAGATGGTCACGATGCAGGGCGGGGTTTTCGGCGCGGTCGCGACCTCGGCCGCGGTGCTCGACACCGTCGCCGCGCCGATCGGGGGCTGACGCCACCGACGGCGGGTGACGCCGTCGACCTCGCTGCGCACCGCCACCCCGCGGATGTTCCTGCGTACTCTTCGGGGGGTACGCAGGGGCATCGGGACGGGGTGTGGCATGTCAACGAGCCCGCAGACGGGCAGTGAAGCTGACCCGAGCGGTGGCGTCGAGCCGGGACCAGGTCACCCGGGCCCGCATGGCTACAGCGACCATCGCGACGAGTACCTGACCCGCCTGCGCCGGATCGAGGGCCAGGTCCGCGGCCTGCAGCGCATGGTGACCGACGACAAGTACTGCATCGACATCCTGACGCAGGTCTCCGCGGTGACCCGCGCCCTGCAGTCCGTCGCGCTCGGCCTGCTGGACGACCACCTCGGCCACTGCGTCGCCGACGCGGCCGCCGAGGGCGGCCCCGTCGCCGAGGAGAAACTACGCGAGGCAAGCGCCGCCATCGCCCGCCTCGTCCGCTCCTAATCTCTGGTTCGCTCCGTCCGGGCGCGGCGCTCCGCGGCCGTCCTCGCCTGGCGGCTCGGACGACCACTCCACGCCGCGTCCTCCTCCGCGAACGGGCGCAGCGTGGGCACGACCCGCTGCACCGTCAGGGGACTGTGGGCAGCCCATCCTGGAGCCCGGGCGGCCACTTCGCTTCGCTCGTGGCCGCCCTCCGCGGAGGCGCGCCTGCGCGGAGGTCCCTCGCCAGCGAAGCTACTGAGGGGCCGCAGCGCGCGCCCGGCGGCGTGCCCCAGAAATGCCTTTCGGCCAGGGCGCGGCCCCAACGGCGCGGAGGCGCGCCTGCGCGGAGGCCCGGCCCCCGAGCGAAGCGAGGGGGTTGGGCCGCAGCGCAGGTCGCCGGAGCGCCCGTGAGCGGAGGAGGACGGCGCGCGGAGGTCCCGTGGGAGCGAAGCGAGTACGGGGCCGGAGCGCGCCGCCCGGACGGAGCGAACCAGAGACTCAGGTGGAGCGGGCGAAGGGGCGCAGGCGGGCGACGAGGCCGCGGACCTCGGCGCCGGCCGCGGCGATGATGTCCTCGGGCGCCGTGTTCCGGGCGCCTTCCAGCAGCACGTCCAGGGCGATCAGGCGCTCCGCCACCTCGGTCATCAGGTCGAAGTCACGGCCGCGCTGGTGGACGAGCTCGCCGAGCCGTTCGTTCTTCTCGAACAGCTCAACGAAGACGCTCACCTTCGCCCGCAGCAGCCATGGGTCGAACGGCTTGGCGATGTAGTCGACCGCGCCGACGGCGTAGCCGCGGAAGGCGTGGTGCGGCTCGCGGTCGATCGCGGTCAGGAAGATGATCGGGGTGTCCCGCGTCCTGCCGCGCTGCTTGATCCGGTGCGCCGTCTCGAAGCCGTCCATGCCCGGCATCTGGACGTCCAGCAGGATCACCGCGAAGTCGTCGACGAGCAGCCGCTTGAGCGCTTCCTCGCCGGAGGAGGCGGTGACGAGCTCCTGGTCGAGCGAGGCGAGGATCGCCTCCAGCGCCATGAGGTTGTCGGGCCGGTCGTCGACCAGCAGGATCTTGCTGCGCGGCCGTTCCGTGCTCGGCCCGTCTCCTGGGTCGACAGGACCGCCGGTCCGCTCGGTCACCTGCTGTCCTCCTCCTTGAGGTTCCGTTCACCGTCAGGTCGGCCGCGTGTCACGGGTCGCCAGGTTCGTTCGTCACCTGTGCACCGACATACCAACCATCGCCGATCGCCGCCAAGCGGTCACCACCGCCCCCTCACAAACCACACCAGCCGGCGGTTCCCGCGTCGACCAGCAACGGCAAACCTGGTGATTTGCCTGGTGATGACCGTACTTACACGGGGGGCAGGTGCGAGCGCATGACGCCCAAGAGGTAGTCGAGGTCGACCGGCTTGGTGATGTAGTCGCTGGCTCCGGCGGCGATACTCTTCTCCCGGTCGCCGGGCATCGCCTTCGCGGTCAGCACCAGAATCGGCAGGTCTGCGAAGGCCGGCATCGCGCGGATTACCGAGGTCGTCTCGTTGCCGTCCATCCCCGGCAGCATGACGTCCATCAGCACGAGCCGGATCGCGGCGGCGGCCTGCTGCAGCAGCCGGACGGCGTCGTGGCCGTTGTCGGCGTACTGCACCCGCATGCCGAACATCTCCAGCGCACTGGTCAGCGCGAACACGTTGCGCACGTCGTCGTCGACGACCAGCACCGTCGTGCCCTGCAGCGGGTCGACCTCGTCGGGACCGAGCTCCCGGCGCGGCCGGGTGGTCGCGGTCAGGAACGGGGTGCTCAGCGGCTCGGCGGGGCGCGCGTCGGGCCGCGTCCGACCCGCGGCCGCCTGGTCGCCGGGCTGCTGGTGCCACTGGCGGCTCAGGTCCAGCTCCCCGGTCGTCGTTAGAGCCTGCTGGGCGGCGTCGAACCCGGTGCCCGGCGCCTGCGGGTCCGCCATCCAGGAGCCGGCACCGGCGGGCTCGCCGGACGGCGCGTAGGAGACCACGGCCCCGTTCGGGTGGATGGTGGCCGCGCCGTCGTCCCCGATGATGATGAGCACGTCGTCGGCCTCACCCGGGATCGGGCCGTAGGGCGGCTGGTCCGTAGGCATGATCGACGGGACGTAGAGGGTGAACGTGCTGCCCTGGCCGGGCGCGCTGGACACGGCGATCGAGCCGCCGAGCAGCCGCGCGATCTCCTTGCTGATCGACAGGCCGAGCCCGGTGCCCCCGTACCGGCGCGACGTCGTCCCGTCCGCCTGCTGGAACGCCTCGAAGATCATGCGCAGTTTCTCGGCCGCGATCCCGATGCCGGTGTCGGACACGGCGAACGAGAGGACCGTCGGCGCGGAGCGCAGGCTCGGCACTATGAACGGCCCGTCCGAGGACGCGACCGTCACGTCCAGGCGGACGGTGCCCGAGTCGGTGAACTTCACCGCGTTCGAGAGCAGGTTGCGCAGCACCTGTTGGATGCGCTGCTCGTCGGTGATGAACTCGTCCGGCACGTCCGGCGCGACCGCGACCGAGAAGGTGAGCCCCTTCTCCTCGGCGACCGGGCGGACCGCCTGTGCCACCGAGTCGCACAGCGACGCGGTGCCGACGGTCGTAGCCTCGACGTCCATCTTCCCGGCCTCGACCTTCGACAGGTCGAGGATGTCGTTGATGAGCATCAGCAACTCGGAGCCCGACGAGTGGATCGTCTTGGCGAACTCGATCTGCTGGGTCGTCAGGTTGTCGTCCTGGTTGTCGGCCAGCAGCTTCGCGAGGATGAGCAGGCTGTTGAGCGGGGTCCGCAGCTCGTGGCTCATGTTCGCCAGGAACTCGGTCTTGTACTGCGAGGACAGGGCGAGCTGCTCGGCCTTCTCCTCCAGGCCGGTGCGGGCCTGCTCGATCTCGCGGTTCTTCTCCTCGAGCAGCTGCGCCTTCTCCTCCAGCTCGGCGTTGGTGCGCTGCAGCTCGACGGACTGGCTGCGCAGCTCCTGGGTGAGCCGCTGCGACTGGGCGAGCAGCTCCTCCGTCCGGGCGTTCGCCATGATCGTGTTCAGCACGACGCCGATCGTGTCGACGAGCTGGTCGACGAGCGTCAGGTGCAGGTCGGAGAACGGAGTGAAGCTGGCCAGCTCGATCACGCCGAGCACCTGGTTCTCGAACAGCACCGGCACGACGACCAGGTCGCTCGGCGGCGCGCTGCCCAGGCCGCTGCGAATCGTCAGGTAGCCGGCGGGCACCTTCTCGACCCGGATGCGCTGCTTCTCGACCGCCGCCTGGCCGATCAGTCCCTCGCCGAACAGGAAGGTGCCGTCCGAGCGGCGCCGCGGCACCGAGCCGTAGCCGGCGACGTAGCGCAGCTTGTCGCCCTCGATGAAGTCGAGCAGGTAGACGGTGCCCTGCTGGGCGTTCACCGCGGGGGTCATCTCGGAGATGATCATCTGGCAGACCGCGTACAGGTCGCGCTGGCCCTGCATCTTGCTGCCGATCCGGGCCAGGTTGGACTTCAGCCAGTCCTGCTGCGCGTTGAGATCGGTCGTCTCGCGCAGCTTTGTGATCATCTGGTTGATGTTGTCCTTGAGCTCGGCGACTTCGCCCTCGGCCTCCACGCTGATCGACCTGGTCAGGTCGCCGAGGGTCACCGCCGTGGACACGTCACCGATCGCGCGCAGCTGGATCGTCAGGGTCGACGCGAGCTGGTTGACGTTGTCGGTCAGGTCGCGCCACGTGCCGGCGACGCCGGTGACCGTCGCCTGGCCGCCCAGCTTGCCCTCGGTGCCCACCTCGCGGGCGACCCTGGTCACCTCGGCGCCGAACGACGAGAGCTGGTCCACCATCGTGTTGACGGTGTCCTTGAGCTCGGCGATCTCGCCCTGGGCGTTGACGGTGATCTTCTGGGACAGGTCGCCGTTGGCGACGGCGGTGGTGACGAGCGCGATGTTGCGGACCTGGGCGGTCAGGTTGCCCGCCATCGAGTTCACCGACTCGGTCAGGTCCCGCCACACCCCGGAGACCCCGCGCACGTGCGCCTGCTCGCCGAGGTTGCCCTCGGTGCCGACCTCGCGGGCGACCCTGGTCACCTCGTCGGCGAACGACGAGAGCTGGTCGACCATCGTGTTCAGGGTTTCCTTGAGCTCGGCGATCTCACCCTGCGCGGTAACCGTGATCTTCTGCGAGAGGTCGCCACCGGCGACCGCCTTCGCCACCAGCGCGATGTTGCGGACCTGGGCGGTCAGGTTGCCCGCCATCGAGTTCACCGACTCGGTCAGATCCCGCCACACCCCGGAGACCCCACGCACGTGCGCCTGGCCGCCCAGGTTGCCCTCGGTGCCGACCTCCCAGGCCACTCGGGTGACCTCGTCGGCGAACGAAGACAGCTGGTCGACCATCGTGTTCAGCGTGTGCGCGAGGCCCGCGACCTCGCCGCGGGCGTCGACCGTGATCTGGCGGGTCAGGTCGCCGCGCTGGACGGCGGCCGCCATCTCCGCGATGCCGCGCACCTGGGTGGTCAGGTTGCCGGCCATGACGTTGACGGAGTCGGTCAGGTCCCGCCAGACGCCGGAGACGCCCTTGACCTGTGCCTGACCGCCGAGCTTGCCCTCGGTGCCGACCTCCTTGGCGACCCGGGTGACCTCGTCGGCGAACGCGGAGAGCTGGTCGACCATGGTGTTGACGGTCTGCTTCAGCTCGGCGATCTCGCCCTGGGCGTCAACGGTGATCTTCTGCGAGAGGTCGCCCTGCGCGACGGCCGTCGTCACCAGGGCGATGTTGCGGACCTGGGTGGTCAGGTTGCCGGCCATCGAGTTGACCGACTCGGTCAGGTCCCGCCACACGCCGGAGACGCCCTTGACGTTCGCCTGCCCGCCGAGCGCGCCCTCGGTGCCGACCTCGCGGGCGACCCGGGTGACCTCGTCGGCGAACGACGACAGCTGGTCCACCATCGTGTTGACCGTCGTACCGATGCGCAGGAACTCGCCGCGCACCGGCTGGCCGGCGATCTCCAGCGGCATGTGCTGGGAGAGGTCGCCCTCGGCCACGGCCGCGATGACCCGGCCGACCTCGTGCGTCGGGCGGGCCAGGTCGTCGATCAGCGAGTTGACCGACCGGGTGAGGCTGCCCCAGCCGGCCCGGCCGCCCAGGTCGTCCATCCGCTGGGTCAGCCGGCCGTCCCGGCGGATGACGTTGCTGACCCGTTCCAGCTCGCGGGCGTGCCGTTCCTGCGTCGCCGCGAGCTCGTCGAAGCGGCGGGCCACCTCGCCGCCGAGGCCCTCGCGGTGGCCCAGCCGGACGCTGAAGTCACCGTCGCAGAGGCCGGAGAGCCCGGCCAGCAGGTCCGCCATCAAGTTCTCGACCAGGCCGGGGCCGGAGCCGCCGCCGAGCCCGAGCGTCCGGGCGGTGGGCAGCGTGTCGGCCGCCAAGCCGTTGCCGTTCGTCGCGTCGCCATTGTTGTTGCCGTTCACGTTCACGCCGTTACCACCCGTCGCGGTACCGTTGACGCCGTTCGTGGGGCCACCGCCGTTCGCCGGAGTACTGCCGCCGCCCGTCCGTGCCTCGGCCGCCGTGGCGCCTGTGGTCTGCGAGTGACCCACCACGGTCGAACCGGCCTTCGTGGTGGTCGACGAGGCGGGCAGGGCACCATCGTCTTGGCGCGCATCCGGCGATTCGTGGTCACGGTCGAGGCTCATCTGTCTCCTCGGGGTCTACGGCAGCACACCGGTGGTGGCTTCGTCCCTCGGCAGGTCACTCCCGGCGCCAGTATCCGCCTTACCGGGGACATCACAGGAGAGACTGACCGACATGGACGGCGCAGGGCTGGACGGACGGCCTTCCCACCACACCATCACACTGCCGCCCGCGGCCGACTCGCCCAGGTCCGCTCGCCGCTTCCTGCTTTCCGTGCTGCGTGGAGCCGTCGACGAGGACACCCTGGACTCGGCGCTGCTGCTGGTCACCGAACTGGTCACCAACGTGGTGGTACACGCCGGCACGCCGGCCGTCGTCGACATCAGCCCGACGGACCCCGGTGAGCTGACCATCCGGGTTCGTGACCTGCACCCGGTGCGGATCGGGGCCTCCCGGCGCGGGTCGGACGACGCCGCGGGCGCGGGGGGCGCCGGCGGGCTCGGTGAACCGGGTCTCGGCGGCCTGCGTGAGGACGGCCGCGGGCTGGCCCTCGTCGACGCGCTGGCCAGCAGCTGGGGGACCGAGCACGGGGCTGGCGGGAAGAGTGTGTGGTTCCGGCTCACGGCCACCCAGAAGCCGGCGGAGGCCCCGGACGAGCCGGCCTCGACCGACGGCACCGGCGAGCACGGCATGGCCCAGTCGGGTGGAAACGTGATTCCCATCACACCTTCGCCGCGACCGGCGCATCCAGCGGAGCGACCGGGCCCCGCGCGTCTCGGCACCCGGCCACCGGCGGCCTCGGACCCGCAGGTCTGCGGCCCGACCCTGCCCAGCGGCCTGCCAACCGAGCCGCCGCCGGCGTCAGCCTTCCCGGCCGGCCACGGCGCACGCCCGGCTCCGGCGGGCCGGGGTGGCGCGAGGCCCACGCCCGTGGTGCTGGTCAAGACCGACCCGGCGCCGCGGTCGCCGCGGATCATCTCCCGGTCGACGGCGCGGGCGCTGACCGCGGAGGGAGAGGTCGCCGAGCTGCTCGGCCAGCTGGTCGACACCCAGCCGGTGACCGGAGGCCTGGTGCACCGCCCGACCCCGGACGACCCGAAGCCGGAAATCGTCACGTCGCTTGGCGAGATAGGGGCGCTGGGCGACGCGCTGGCCATCCCGCTCGACCCCACGCAGGAGACCCTCGGCGAGGTGCTGCTGTGGCCGGACCCGACGCAAAGGGGACATCGCGGCCGCCCCGGCGC
>Ga0068863_100000960_pt1 | contig 28955 bp, 24 predicted proteins | sample KBSSwiS62_FD_66596 | JGI IMG/M metagenome (GOLD analysis project Ga0068863, IMG submission 66596) | Switchgrass rhizosphere microbial communities from Kellogg Biological Station, Michigan, USA - KBS Switchgrass S6-2 | ecosystem: Host-associated > Plants > Roots > Rhizosphere > Soil ... | reverse complement strand
GTCTTGACGACGATGTCGGTGCCGACGCGCGCGGCGAACGCATCCACATCGCCGACCTCGGTCACCTCGGCGAACCGCGGCACGGGTGCGCCCAACGCCTCGAGTCGGCGCCGCATCACCAGCTTGTCCTGGGCATGGATCAGGGCAGACGGCGGCGGTGCCACGTTCACGCCGTCGGCGACGAGTTTCTCGAGCAGTTCGGTGGGCACGTGCTCGTGGTCGAACGTCAGCGCGCTCGCGCCCGTCGCCGCCTTCTGCAGCGCCTCGAGGTCGGTGTGTGCACCGATCACCACGTCGGGGCTGACCTGCGCGGCCGGGTCGTCAGGGCTGGCGGCGAGCACGCGCAGCGTCTGTCCAAGCGCGATTGCGGCTTGATGCGTCATCCTGGCCAGTTGCCCACCGCCGACCATGGTCACGGTTGGAGGCGAAGTAGGGTTACGCGGCACAGCCATATGGTGTCATGGCGGCAATCAGCTTGTTTACAGGCCGTGACCTGCACGGGTACGCGTGGCCTCCGGTATTTCCGTACACTGCGCTGTTGTGTCCTTTACTGATGCCACGATCGCACGGCTGCCCCGCCCGATCCGGCCGTACTTCGAGCGGCATCACGAACTGATCAAGTTCGCCATCGTGGGCGCAACGACTTTTGTCATCGACTCGGCGGTGTTCTACACGCTCAAGCTCACGGTGCTCGAGCCCAAGCCCGTCACCGCCAAGATCATCGCAGGCATCGTTGCGGTGATCGCGTCGTACATCCTCAACCGCGAATGGAGCTTCCAGAATCGCGGTGGCCGCGAGCGTCACCACGAGGCGCTGATGTTCTTCGCGTTCAGCGGTGTCGGCGTGCTGCTGTCCATGGCGCCGCTGTGGTTCTCCAGTTACGTGCTGCAGTTGCGCGTGCCCGACGTCTCGCTGACGGTCGAGAACATCGCCGACTTCGTCTCGGCCTACGTCATCGGCAACCTGCTGCAGATGGCGTTCCGGTTCTGGGCGTTCCGCCGGTGGGTATTCCCCGACGAGTTCGGCCGCCACCCGGACGTGGCGGTCGAATCGACCTTCACGGCGGGCGGCATCGCCGAGGCTCTGGAAGACAGTGTCGAGCGAGCGCACGAAAACGGCACTGTCACCCCGCTGCGTCGCCCCACCCGGCGGGCGCGCCGGCTGGCTCAGCTCGGTGATTCCTCCGAGCCCAGGGTGTCGAAGACTTCGTGATACAGCAGTGAGTGCACCCGTTCCACGCGCGGAATGTCGTGGAATTCAAGGGGATCCTGCGACGCGGACTCGATGATCAGCGTTCCGGTGCGCAGCATCCGGTTTAGCAGGCCGTGCCGGAACTCGACGCTGTTGATGCGTGCCAGTGGAATGTCGATGCCCGATCTGGTGAGCAAGCCATGGCGGAACATCACCCGCCGATCGGTGATGACGAAATGCGTTGTCCACCAATTGAGGAACGGCCAGACCGTCAGCCAGCCGATGATGACGAGCCAAACCACCCCGATGACGATCAGCACGACCCGCTTCGCGGTGGCGTCCCAGTTGAGGCTGTTGACGTAGCCAAGGCCGAACGCGGCGATTGCGGTGGCGATCAACAGGATCAGCACCGGGCCGATCAGCCGCTTCCAATGCGGATGGCGGTGTAGCACGACCTGCTCGTCGCCGGCGAGCACATTGTCCGGGTAGCCCACGGCTGGAACTCTACCCAGCCGCCACCCCGCCGAGCGGGACTTACCCCGACTTGCAGTCGTTGGCCGCCGGTTTGCCTGCAAACCGGTCGGCGATCCAGGCGATCACGGCGTCGCCCGTCGGCGGGTTGTGGCCGCCGTTCGGGTCGAAGTCGACGGTGACCGTGCCGCCCATCTCGCATGCCTTTTCAATGCCGTCCTTCGTCCAGTCCGCGTCGATGAACGGATCCTGACCGCCATACCAGACATACAGCGGCGCGGACAGCGGCTTTTGCGGCAAGGCCCATTGCTTCAGCAGATCGCGCAAGTGGATGGCCGCGTCGGCGGTGTCGGGCGCGAAGTCCTTGGGCCCGAGCCGCTTGATCGCCTCTCCGCGTTGGTATGCGGTGTCCTCACTGCAGGCGGACATGGCGTTCCAGAATTCCTTGGCCGTGCCGTGGCGGTACAGGTCGCGGTCGAGGTCCGGGTGTAGCCGCGCAAGCGATTCGATGATCGCCTGCATCACCGCGCCCTGCTCCGTGGTCAGCTTGCCGTCCTGGGCTTTGTCGACGAGGTCGGAAAGGTCGGTCGGCGGTGAGGTCGCGGCGGCGCCGACAAGTGTCAGCTCGGGCGCGTAGCCGGCGGCCTGTTCGTCGGCCGCCCATGCGGCGCCGCCGCCCTGAGATCCGCCCATCGCCGCCCACTTGTTGGAGATGTCGGGAAACGTCCGGTGCAGCGCCCGCACCGCGTCGATCATGTTGAGCGCCGCGGTTTTCGAATCCGCGTACGGGTGAACGCCTTTCGCACCGAGTCCCTGATAGTCGGGAAACGCGACCGCATAGCCGAGCTTGATCAGCACTCGCACCACACCGATGTAGGTGGAGAGATCCGGGGATAGCGACGGCGCGCACTCGTTGTCGATGCCAAGCGTGCCGTGGCCGAACCCGACGACGGGCCAGCCGCCGTCGGGCGCCTTTCCTTTGGGCACGAACACCGAACCCGATACGACGGTCGGCGCCCCGGTGTCACCCGACGTTGATCGGTATAGCACCCTTGCGGCCTGCAAATCTCTGCCCGCGAAGGTGCGGGTGACGCCGGGCATTGTGGTGGCCGACACCAGGCTTCCCGGCCCGGCGTCCGTCAAGTCCGCCGTCGCTACATGAACCGGCGCACCGCCCGACGACGGAAATATGTCGAGAAACTTTATGAGGGACGGCTGCAGGTAGGGAAGCAGCAGCACCACCGCCACGATTTCGGCCACCAGAACAAGCGCCACACCGGACCAGAGCGCTCTACGGCGCATGCGCCTCCCTTGGCTAACCCCACGGACACCAGCCCCGGCACAACCTACCTGACCAACCTTCGCGTCGCCGGGTGCCAACGCCGCCCAGCGATTTCAGCGCAGATGCACCACGTCGCCCGCGGACACCGCGACCGATCCTGCGTCCGAATCGATGTGCAGCCTGCCCTGCTCGTCGATCGATTGCGCGACGCCGAGCACCTCGCCGCCACCCGGAAGGATCGCACGCACCCGCGAACCGACGGTCACACTGCGGGCGCGATAGTCCGCGATCAGACCCGCGTCGGCGCCGTTGGCCTCACGCCAACGCGAGAAGCGCGTCCCCAACTCCCGCAGCAGCGCCCGCACGAGTTGAGCCCTGTCGAGCGTCTCGACGCCGAGGGCGCGCAGGGAGGTGGCGTCCGCGTCTGGCACCTCGTCGACGCGCAGCGTCACGTTGAGGCCGATGCCGACGACGATGAATCGCTGGGCCGCGGCGACCTCGGTCAGAATGCCCGCCAGCTTGCGACCGCCAACTAATACGTCGTTGGGCCACTTCAGCCCCGCGTCGACGCCGAAAGGCGCGACGGTATCGACGACAGCCACCCCGGTGGCGAGCGGCAGCCAGCCCCACGCGTCGGGCGGCACCCCGCCGCCGTCAACGCCGACCGACATCGTCAGCTGCGCTCCCGGGGAGGTCCACACCCGTCCATTGCGGCCGCGCCCGGCGGTCTGGTGTTCGGCGATCAGCACTGCGCCGGCGATGTCCTCGCCTGCCGCAGCACGCGCAAGCAGGTCGGCGTTGGTGGAGCCGGTCTGCTCGACCACGTCCAGTTGTCGCCAGTGCTGGCCGGGGCCAGCAACCTCGGCGCGCAGGGAAGGAGTATCGAGCGGTGGCGGTGCGTCGTGTTCAGGCATCGCCGCCGATTATTTCAAGCCCGTGCCCGTTGCAATTGGAGCCCGTTGCAGCCGAGCGATTTCGTGGCGTTTGCCATAGCGTTAATTTCGGGCTGCGCGTGCGTCCGGCCGGAGTCCCAGTCGCGAAGCCTGCGAGGTTGCTGGACGTCAGTACGCGCCGCTGCCGGCGAACACCGTGCGCACGGTTTTGGCCGCGATCAGCAGGTCGTTGGCGATCGACCAATTCTCGACATACGACAGGTCGAGCCGAACCGAGTCCTCCCATGACAGATCCGAGCGGCCGCTGACCTGCCACAGCCCGGTGATGCCCGGCAGCACGAGAAGCCGACGGCGCACCTGGAAGTCGTAAGTGTCCACCTCACGCCGCAGCGGCGGACGCGGTCCGACCACGCTCATATCGCGGCGCAGCACGTTGAAGAACTGAGGCAGCTCGTCGATGCTGTACCGGCGCAGCACCCGGCCGACCTTGGTGACACGCGGGTCCTGGCGGATCTTGAACAGCACGCCGCCTGCGCTCTCGTTGAGAGCCTGCAGCGCGTCGACCTGCTTGTCCGCGCCGTCGACCATCGTGCGGAACTTGATCATCTGGAACGGCTTGCCATCCAGACCGATGCGCTCGGAGCGGTAGAAGATCGGGCCACGGCTGGTCAGCTTGATGGCGACCGCCGCGAGAAGCATCACGGGCAGCGCACCTGCGAGCACGGTCATCGACACGCAGATGTCGAACGCGCGCTTCTGCAGCCGCTTGGTACCGCTGTACTGCGGCTTCTCCACGTGAATGAGCGGAAGCCCGGACACCGGCTGCATGGTCAGCCGCGGGCCGGCCACGTCGACCACGCCTGGCGAGACCACGAGGTCGACGCCGAGCTTGTCCAGCTGCCAGGACAGCTCGCGGATGCCTTCGGGACCAAGGTGCTCGGTGGCGGTCAACGCGACCGTGTCCGCGCCGGTTTCGAGGATCGCGCGCTCGACGTCGTTCTCATCGCCAAGCACGGGCAGGGTGCCTGCACCGGGGATCTCGATCGTTCCGCCGGTGCCACGCCCGGTCAGGCAGACGCCGATGACGGAGTAGCCGTAGCAGACTTCCCGCGAGAGGCATTGCACCAGGCTGCGCACCGCGCGGGGATCGCCGACGGCGAGCACCGAGATGACGGCCTTGCCCTTGCGGCGCTGCCTGGCCAGCACGCGACGGCACAAGCTGCGGCCGAGGAGCAGTGCGAACAAACCGGTGGGAAGTGCGACAGCCAGATATCCGCGCGCGTATTCGGGGCGGAAGATCATCAGGCCGACGGCGATCACGCCGACCGTTGCGAGCGTGGCGGAAAAGACGCGGCGATATTCCTCGACACCGGCGCCGATAATCCGCGGGGAGCGCGTGCGGTAAGCCGCCAGCAGCGTCAACCAGATCGTGCCGACGATGAGCGAAGCCAGTGTGTAGTAAGCCATCGCGAGATCGAACTTGGTGAACGGCTGACCAAGACGCACCATCTGGCCGACGACGAGTGCGAGCGCGACGACGACGACGTCCGTGAAGATCAGGGAAAGGCGATACCGACGCTGCCAGTTGGTGCGGGACGCTGGGGTGATAGCCGTCGCCGGCGACTCGGTCGGAGCGAGAAATGTCTCAACCGCGGTCACAGCAGTGCGTACCTTCCGTTTGCTAAGAATCGGTAGCCCTGGCCGATCATAGCGGCCAATGACTAACTATTGCACTACTGTCAAGAGTTCGCTGAGCGAACCGGAAAAGACGCTGGTCAGTCACAATCCCCTCGGATGGCTTGATTGCTGTTCGCGGCGTTTTGAACGGCGAAGATAGCGCTCCGCGACGGCGCGGACAGCCAATAGTAGCGCGCGCCGAGCCGTATTACGAAGCGAGCGCGAAGCCGAGTAAAAGCATTGCCCAGCCACACCCCAGCTAGCGTTCAGGTGACGAATTCAGTTCACTACGAATCCCGCACAACGTGATCGCTGAGAGCCCGCGGGGAGCCGTCGAGCACCCGTTGTTCAATCGCTCCGGAAAGCCGGTCCGTTACGACGCGCCCGGAGCGCCCGGCATGGGTACTGCAGGGACGCCCGGGGTGCCCAGTCGGCCCGCGAGCCACGGCAACGCCATCGGGAACGCGCTCGCCGCCGACGGCCAGTCGTGCTTGCCCGGGTCCGACACCACAGCACACTCGACGCCGTAGTCGCTGGCCAGTTCGCACAGGTACTGCGCCGCCCCGGCGTGGTCGCTGGCGACGTCCGGCGGCTCAGGCAGCGGCGCCGACCCCGGATTCGGATCGGGCGGGCGGTACATGTTCGGCACCTGTTCCCCGACGACGAACCATCCGGCGGTGCCCGGGTACGGCCCGTGCGCCTTGATCACGCTGGCCGGCTCCCACGACTTGAACGCCTCCTCGTCGCCGTTGAACAGCCGGGCGATCGTCTCGTCCCTACCGCCACCGTCACGTGGGAACAGGTCCCCGCCGATGTCGATGAATGCGCTGAACAACTCGGGGTACTTCATCGCCAGCGTGACCGCGCACGTGCCGCCCATCGAGAAGCCGGCGACACCCCAGTTCGCCGGGTCCGGACTGACGCCGAACTTCGAAATCATGTAGGGCACAACGTCTTTGGTGAGATGGTCAGCAGCGTTGCCGCGGGCGGTGTTGACGCACTCGGTGTCGTTGAGGAACGCGCCGAGCACGTCGACGAACACCACGACCGGTGCGTTGCCACCGTGTTTGGCTGCGAAGTCGTCGAGCGTTTTCTGGGCGTCGCCCGCGCGCAGCCAGTCTCCCGGCCTGCCGATCACGCCGCCGATCATCATCACGACCGGTAGCTTGGGAGGCGGGTTGCTGGCGTACCAGGCGGGCGGCAGGTAGACCACTTCGTCGCGGTGTTTGAACCCGGAGCCGTTGTCCGGAATCGTCACCGTCATCACGGTGCCCTTGTCGGGGATGCCACCTTTTTCCTGAATCGCCTTCACACCAGCCGCGTCGGTTTGACCGGCCACCGGCTTTCCGGTGAGTTGGTCGTAAGCGGTCTGCAACGTCGGTACGTAGCCGGTCCACATGTTCAGCGCCACCGCGACGCACAGCAGAGACAGCGGAACCGCGAGCACCGATGCGCCGCGTCGCGACCAACTCGTATCGCGCCAACCGAGCACGAGCACCGCGAGGGCTACGCCGCCCAGTACCACCCAGATCCAGAAGTAGTACGGCGCCAGGCGGCCACTGGACAGATCGGACCACTGGATGTACCAGTACGTCAGCGCCGCCGCGATCAAACCGACGACCAGCGCCACCGGTAACCAGATCAGCCGCCAGCGCTGGGTGCGCCACCCGATCGCATAAACCAGCACTGCGGCGGCAATCGCCTGCAGCGCTATCGGCGCCCAGCCACCAAGAAGTGAGATGGGGGCTAGCGCCATCGGTTCAGAGTGGGGCACAACGCCACCGTACCTGCGCCATTACCGAGCCGCGTCCGACGATGACGACGGTGCCTGGTCAACGGATTTGCAATCGCCCATCGCCTCCGCTTTCGCAAATGCGGCGTATTGGTATGCATAGATGAATTGCCAGCGGGCCAAGGAATAGTCGTATTGGCGCGGAACGGCTTCCATCACAACAGCGTCTGAATCAGGGGAAAAGCATTGCTGAAAAATCAGCCGTGCCCGGGGTAGATGGTAGCGCCAGGTGACCACGATGATCTTGGTCCACGATCGCTGGGTGGCCAGCCGCTCCACCATCTGAGCCTCGCCGCGGGTGGTCAGCTCGCTCGCCCGCGCGCAGATCACTTCGATCGGCGGCTGGGACTTGCACACCCGCTGCATCACCGGGTCATCCTTCGGATAGGCATCCGAGATCACGACGGTCGGCGCCCACCCGCTGCGCGCCAGTCCGATGCCGTAGTCCTCACGGCCGTCGTGTTCACCGCCGAGCACCACCACCGCGTCGGCTTTTTGCAACGGGTCGGTCTTGGCGTTGGTGAACAGCGTGACACCGGATACCGCCATCACCACCGTCAGTGCGACGAGGAGTGCCGCGGCGACGACGACCGCGCGACGAAGATCATTGAGCGCCATAGTCGGCCAGGTCATCCACTGCGATGGTGCGGTATGCCGACCACATCGCCCTGCCCATCTCCCGCTGCCCGGCGGCGTTGTAGTGCCGGTCGGCGCCACCGTTGATCGAGGACCGGGCACCGGGAATGAAGGCCGTGCGTGGTCGGCGGTTGGGGGTGTCGGCGTGCACAGCGTTGATCGGCCCGTAGTTCTTGCCGCTCAATTCCATTTCCTCGGCAACCATTTGGCCGACCAGGAAAGGCAGCCCGGCGCCGTACCGACTGCGAAGGTCGTCGATGACCGAGTCGAGCTTGCGCTGATACTCCGGCGCTGCCATCAGCGGTACATCGGTCTCGCCCTGATGCCACAGGATCGCGGCGACCGCGCTGCCGGGATAGCGGGCCAGCGCCGCGTCGATGGCGGCAATAGCGTTGCGGTACAAGTTCCTTCGGGTACGGGTGTCAGCGGGGTCCCACGTCCACCCGTTCTTCGGAGTGAACGATGTGTCGCCGCGCGCGCCGGGAATCAGGAGCACCGCGCGTCCGGTCTGCGCAACGAGCTGCTTGGCGAATGTGATGCCGAATCCCACACCGCCGGCGGGGATTTCGTGCAGGAGCGGATCGACGGCCAGGACGGCAGAACCTTTTGACGGCCCGCACATCGCCCACTGGTGCACCAGCGGGTCGGGCCGGTCGGGACCCTCGAGGTCGAGCCCGAGACCCATCCCGACGGCGTTGGACTGGCCGAGCACCGGCACGACCAAGTAGGGCGCATCCGGCGGGTCGACCGGCGTGCCCGCGGACGCCAGTCTGCGCTTGACCGCCGACTTGGCCTCCATCAACGCGCGTCGCCACAACGGGCTGTCGCCGTCGGGGTTCCTACGGGCACTCACTGGCCACCGGCTTCCCCGCGAATCGGTCTGCCAACCAATCGAATTGAGTGCTGATGTCCACGCTGCCGTGGTCCTTGTCGGGCTGGAAGTCCCACACGATCGGCCCGCCGAGCGCACAGGCGCGACCGATCGCGTCGGTGGTCCACTGCGGATCGATGAGAGTGTCCTGGCCGCCGTAGATGATCGACAGCGGGGCGGAGACCCGCTCGTGCGGCAGCGCCCATTGCTGGAGCAGGGTGCGCAGCCGATCGGCGGCTTCCGGTGTGCGCGGCACGAAGTCGGTGTCCTTGAGCTCGGCGGCAGCGGCATTGCGGTCCAGCGACTTTGGACCCGAGCACGACGTCAGAATGTCCCAGTACTTGGCCGCCGCGCCACTGCGGTAGTCGTCGCGGTTGAAGTCGGGGTGCAGTCGCCCCATCACCTCGACCAGTGGGAACCACGCGGGCGCTTGGTCGGTCGTCAACGTCTTGGCCGTCGCCTTGTCGACAATTCCGCTGACATCGGCGGCAGGCGACATCGCGACCACGCCAACGAGGTCGAGTTCGGGCGCATAGGTGGCGGCCTGTTCGGCGGCCGCCCAGACCGCTCCCCCACCCTGCGATCCCCCGAACGCCGCCCAGCGGTTGGAGACGTCAGGGAACGTGTGTCGAAGGGCGCGCACCGAATCGATGACGTTGTAACCCTCGGTCTTGTTGTCGGTGTACGGATGCACCCCCGGCGCGCCGAGGCCTTGATAGTCGGTGAACGCGACCGCGTAGCCCTTCCTGATCAGCGAGACGACCCACACCTTCATGTTGAGCAGTGAAGGCGACAGTGAGGGTGCGCACGGCTCGTCGATACCGGTCGTGCCATGCCCGAACGCCATCACCGGCCAGCCGCCTGCGGGGGCGGGAGCCTTTGGGACATACACGGATCCGGAGACGACGGTCGACTGCCCCGTGTCACCCTCGGTGGAGCGGTACAGCACCCGAGCGGAATTCCACAGTGAGCTGTCGGGGTCCTTGTCCAGTTGGTCCATCGTCGTCGCGCTGACCAACGAGCCCGGCTCTGAGCCACCGATCTGGGCGGTGGCAATCTGCGACGACTCCGAGGACGCGTCCTTGAAGTGGTTGACGATGTCGGGGCCGAACACCCATGCCACGGTGATCGACCCGGCGACCAACGCGACCCCGAGACCTGCGGCCACTGCAATGGCAACCCTGCGCATCAGCGCCACCGATACCGGTAGCGCCTCGCGATGTTCATCGCGGGTTGTTCGACGGCGTAGTAGGTGACCGTGGACACCACCATCGTGACGGCCAGCACCGTCACGATGTTGATGCCCATCCCGCCCATCGAGTCACCGGCCAACAAGCCGTATCGGTACATCATCAGCATGATCGGGAAGTGCAGCAGATACAGCGACAACGAGACCTTGCCCACGTAGCGGAACGGCGCCATCTCGAGGGCTTCGCCGATCTTCGATCGCTGACCACGGGCCAGCGGCGCGACGATCCCCATGATCACCAGAGCCGATGCGAGCGCGATCCCCGACAGCCCGAACAGGTTGCCTGCGGCGATCAGCGCAAGTGAACCCACCAGCGAAACGACGATGCCGATGGTCGAATACAGCTGCACGCGGCGGCTTATCCGCTCACTGACGGTTCGCTGTTCCATTGCCACCATCAACATCGCGGCGAGCATGCCGAATGCGAAGTTGTCCGCGTTGGCCAGGAAGCTTCTCATGTAGACCGCGACCCAGTTCGGTCCCCACTGCACGAGCTCGGGATCGGTGATGCCGAAGTGCGTAACAACCAAGGGGGCCAAGGCTTTTCCGAGGAACCCGACGGCGAGCAGGATGACCGGGCCAATGAGGGCCACCCGCATCGGCCGCATCGAGGACCGCTTACGAGTGGCGAACAGCAGGTAGCCGATCAGCGGCAGCGACGCGTAGAACGCGAACTCCAGCGTCAGCGACCAGGACGGGTTCAGACCGGTCAGCGCGTACTTGGGAATGTAGGTCTGCACCAAGGTCAGGTTGGCCAGCAGCTGCCAGGGGTCGGTGATCATCCCGGTGCCCTTGTCGGTGCCGATCGGCTGCAGCGCCGGATTCTCGACGTAGACGACCTGGAAGACGTAGTTGCACAGCAGGAAGATCGCGAGGTAGCCGGGCACGATGCGGGCGAGCCGGTGGATTGCGAAGTTCTTAGTGCTGGGAATCGTTGCAACGGATGGGTCTTCGGTCAACCGGCGGACGTAGGGCAGGAACAGCAGGAAACCGCTGAGCACGTAGAAGAAAATCAGGCTCATGCCGACCAGCGTGATCTTCGTGGTCGCCGCGGTGTGCGGGGAGAAGTTGCCTGCCACGTGCATGACCGCCACGCCGACCGCGGAGAGCCCACGCGCGCCGTCCAGCCCGATGATGCGGGCAGCGGTGCCCGGTGCGGCCTGCGGCGTTTTGGCTGTGGGCTGGTCCCGTCGATGACGACCGCCGCCCCGGGTAGAGGCGGCGGTCGTGGACTTCGGCTCAACCGTCATTGAGGCACTCCCAGCCCTTGAACAGCGATGGAGCCCAACCGCTGGGCGGCGGAGAACGACAGGCAGCTGTTCGGCGCGGGTTCACCCTTGAAGCGGTTGTTGATCCAGCCGAACGCTGACGAGACGTCGATGTCGGTGTGGCCCTTGTCCGGCTGCGTCAAGATGTCGATGATGTCGCCCATGCCGCATGCGGCCGTGAGCGCGCGATCGGTCCACGGCGACGGAACCAGGTTGTCCTTGCCGCCGTAGATCACCAGCATCGGTGCCGCGGCCGGGCCTTGCGGAAGGCTCATCTTCTGCAGGTAGCTGCGCAGGGTGTCGACCGCCTCCGGCGTGCTCGGCCGCAGATCGTCCGGGGTGATCTGGTCGGTGATCTTTTCGCGCTCAGCGGCTTTCGGGCCCGAGCAGGCCAGCAGGGTGTCCCACTTGTCCGCCACGATCCCCCGCCGGTAGTCGTCGAGGTTGAGCTCGGGATGGGCCTTCTTCAGCCATGACAGGATCGATGGCAACGCAGGCGCCTGTTCCGGGGTCAGCTGTCCAGCCGCGGCCGCATCGGCGAAACCGGTGATGTCGGCGGCAGGCGACAGGCTGACCGTTCCGACCAGCGCCAGCCCACCGTTGTAGTTGGCCGCCAGTTCGTTGGCGGCCCAGGTCGCCTGTCCACCCTGCGAAAGGCCAAGTCCCACCCAACGATTGGATGCCTCAGGGACCAGTTTGCGCGTCGCGCGCACCGCGTCGATGACGTTGTAACCGGCCGTCGTCGCGTCGAGGTAGGGGTGATACGTCTTGTCCAGCCCGAGACCCTGGTAATCGGGCAGCGTCACGACGAAGCCGGCCTTCACCAACGTGGTCACGATCGTTGACGAATTCAGCAGTGTCGGCGAAAGCGAGGGCGCGCACTCGGGCTCGATACCCGTCGTCGCATGCGCATAGGCCACCACCGGCCAGCCGCCTTCTGGCGGCTTGCCCATCGGCACGAACACCGTGCCGGTCACCTGCTCGGTTCCTCCGGTGACGCCGGAGGTCGATGTGTACTCGATGCGAGCGGCGAGCGAGGTGGCCGCACGCAGCCTGCGGTCGACGGTCGGCAAGGTGGTGGCATCGGAGAGCGCGCCCGGCTCCTGGCCGGCGCCCGTGTAATCGGCTTCCAGGTGCATGCCCTGCGCGGCCGCCGGCTCCTGCTGCGCAGGCGCCTTGTTGCTGCACCCGGATACCGCGACGCCTGCCACCATCGCCAGGCACGCCATTGCAGTTCCGAACTGAGCGCGGTTCATGCATCCCTTCCCGCGATAGCCTCGCCGACGATGCGGTCGACGTGACCCCTGCCAAGCAGTTTGTTTCTCACCAAGCCGTAGCCGAGCACCAGAACAACGCTCAAAGCCAGGCCGAGCGCGCCCGCGTGGAACATGAACTGCCACATCGAACCTACTCGTACGGGCGCGCTGCCGCTGTCCACGAGCGCGAGGTCGACGTTGGAGGTGTCAATGCCACCGATTTCGCGCGTCAGCTGCATCAAGTTGGCCGCCACCGCGTTCGCGGTGCGCCTGGTGGTCGTCGGATCGCTGCCCGTCACGATGATGTCCATCAGGGCGGAGTTCGTCACCACGACGGCTATCCGACCGGCCAGATCGCCAGGGGTGTCCTGAAGGCCCAGCTGGTCGATGGTGCGCATCGTGACCTGCGGGCTGCGGGCGAGGCTTTGAATCGTCAGGGTCCGCGAGACCGAGTTCAGATGTCCGTAGTAGGCGTCGACCGGCGTCGCGCTGCCCTTCGTCGTCGCGAACACCTTGGCGGTCGAGCTGTAGACCGGATCCGACGTCTGCCATGCCAGCCAGCCCGCACCCACCGAAAGCACCGTCGCGCACAGGATCACGATCCATCCGTTGCGCAACAGCTGGGCGTAGTCACGGACCAGCGGCGCGTTGGCTGGCGACTTCATGAGGCACCCACGCAGACGTCGTTCGGCTTCACCCCATTGAAGCGGTTGGCCAGCCAACTCAGCGAGGTCTGGATGATCTGGTAGTTCGTGGTCGAGGTGTCGCCGATCTGCTTCATCACCACGATGGGATCGCCCTTGCCGCATGCGCTCTTCAGCGCGCGGGCGATACCGGCCTGCGGAACCAGCGTGTCGTCGGTCGCGTAGACAACCAGAATCGGTGCGATCGCAGGACCCGCGTTCCCCGGTAATGCGCTGGCACTCAACAGATCACGCAGTGCGTTGGCCGCTGCGTCGTCGCGCGGCCGCAGGTCGTCGGCCTTCACCTGGGATGCGATCTTCTGTGCCCCGTTGGCGTCGGTCGGCGCGCAGTCGGTCAGCAGGTCCCAGTTGTCCTTCGCCACGCCCGAGCGGTAAAGGTCGAGGTCGAAATCGGGCGTGTGCTGGGCGGTGTTCTGCAGCAGCACCATCATCAACCGCTCCTGCATGGCACTGAGCGCGCCCTTGTTCGCGATGTCGACCAGCGGTGAAAGATCGGAGAACGGCGAAAGGGAAACGGCGCCAACCATATTGAGCCCGCCGCCATAGTCTCGTGCTCGTTCCGCCGCCGCCCACGCCGCCAGGCCGCCCTGGCCGCTACCGTCGGCCGCCCAGTTCACGCCGACGTCGGGAGACACCTTGCGCGCCGCACGAACGGCGTCAATCATGTTGTTGCCCAACGTCGTCCAGTCGGTGGCGTTGTGATCTTGACCCTTGAGGCCGAGCCCTTGGTAGTCGGACATGACAACCACGTAGCCGCGATTGAGCAAGGTCACCATCGCCGACGAGTACCCGCCGAGTTCCTTGGCCATCGACGGCGCACACTTCATGTCAAGGCCGGTGAGCGAATGTCCGAACGAGACGGTCGGCCAGCCGCCCTTCGGCGGTACCCCCGCGGGCACCGCCACCACGCCCGAGACCTGCGTCGGCTCCCCGGTGCTCGACGTCGAGCGGTACACCACGCGCACCGCTGACGCGTTGGCCGACTGCAGGACCGAACTCTCGGTGTACGGCCTGGCGTCGATCAGCGAGCCGGGACCGTCGTCGGTCATGTTCGCAGGCGGCAACTGGGCCGCACCGGCAAACGCCGGGACCAACGCCCGTTGAGGCCGGTTGTAGTCGGGCGGCGGCGCCGGCGGACTCGGGGCGCAGCCGGCGAGGATCGACATCACGCCGACTACGGCTACGACTAGCCGCAAACGCACTATCAGCTGCTTCCGTGCCGAGCCCTAGGACGCCGCGGGCTCCCCGACCCGACGAGCTGACCTTCCTGGGAAGTGATCACGGCAGTGTCGTCCGAGCCGCCACCGCCGCCGCGCGAGGACGCATCGCCCTGAGAGACGCCGCTTCCTGCAGCGTCCTGCTCGACCTGCTTGCGGTGCGCACGCTTGCTCAGCATGCTGACCCGGTCGAAGGTCGCCACCGGCCCGAGGATCCGAACGTTGGCAGCCTGCAGGGTCTGGATGGCGCGACGGAGGGCCGAACTGGTGGTCCGGCCGATCCGGGACAGCACGAGGACGCCGTCGCACAGCGCGCCGACGTTGGCGCCGTCGGCGTAGGTGCCCAGCGGAGGCGTATCGACGATCACGTAGTCGAACCCGCGCGCAAGATCCTCGAACAGCGCACCGGCCCGGTCGTTGGCCCACAACTCGCCTGGCCGCGGCGGCTTGGGTCCTGCGGGCAGCAGCGCGATGGCATGTGCGCCGACGGCTACCTCGCCGATCAGCACCTGAGGCAGTGCGTGCTCACCCGCGAGCACCGTGCTGACACCGCGCTCGGAGGCACCCATCCGGGCCTGCGGTTCGAGCGTGAGCCGGTCGGCGAGCACCGGGTTGCGCAGGTCGCCTTCAACTAGAACGACGGAGCGGCCCGACTCGGCCAGCGCGGCCGCCAGGTCGATCGCGGTGGTGGTCCGGCCTTCCCCGCTGGATGAGCTGGTGATCGCCACGGTCCGCGCCGGGCCCTGACCACCGGGGGGCACGGAGAAGCGAAGGTTGGTCCGCAGCTCACGCACTCGCTCCGCGTAGAGCCCGTTGCCGTCCAAGTCGACGACCTCGACGCGGGGCCGGGCCGAGTCTTCCGGCAGCGCGCCGATCAGGTTCGTTCCTGCGGTCCCCTCGATCGACTCCCGGCCGCGCAGCCGCTTGTCGAAGATGCCCCAGAGGACGGCGGCGATGATGCCGACGAGCAGACCACCCGCGGCGCCAAGGCCCAGAATGGTCCAGAAGCCGAGGCCGTTGGCCTCGGTCGGATAGCTTGCCTCGTCGACGACGACAACACCCGCGGCAGGGCTGCCACCGCGGCGTGAGGTTTCGAGTTCGCTGACCAGGCCGACGAGCTGATCGGCGACGGCGTTCGCATAGGTCTGCGCCTGGGCGGGATTGGGGTCAGTGACGCTGACGTCGAGCAGGACCGTCTTGCCTTCCGGTGCGGCCGAGATCGCAGCGCGGAGGTCCTCCGGCGAAATGGGCGCCTTGAGCTGGTCGACCGCTCGGGCTGCCACTTGTTCGCTGGTGGCCAAGCCAGCATATGAATTCACACGTTCCTGCGAAAAGAGATTGTTCTGGTACGCCTCTGTTACCGAAGTGCCGTTCTGAGTTGCCACGAACAGCCGCGCGGTGGACTGATATTCCGGGGTCAGAAAAAGCGTCGTTATGTAGGCGGCAGCCGTGCCGACGAGCGTCAGGACTACTACCAGCCACCAGTACCTGCGAAATATGCGCAGGTAATCCATGATCTCCAAGATCAGCCCTTTCGAGAAACTCGGCAAACAATGACTAGGGTATCGGGTTGTCGCGCCCGCGGCGCCTATGAACTTCTTGGGGCAAGCTGGTGTCGCGTCGCTCGACCTGACACCATAGACCTCGTGAAGCCCCGCTGGAATCTGCTCGGCAAATACATGTTAGCCGTCGCAACGGTTGCTGCAGTCCCCGCAGGGGTCTGGGCGGTCATCAGCCAAGGCAGGATGCCGACCTTTGGCCTGGTGGCCCTCCTAGCGTTCGTCGTCGGGGTCTATGTCGGTTTGCGGCACCCGCTGTGGCTCTTCTGGGGCCTGGCCATCGTGATGGGCGCAATCCCGTTCGGATACCTGCCCGGCGTGCACGTGCCGATGTATCTGTTGTTCGCTGCAGGGGTTCTGCTCGCCGTACTGATTCATACCACCGAGCGGAGCTCGCTCAACAGGCTCGAAGTTGCGGTGTTGCTGTTGGTTCTCGCATCGGGCATCTCGGTGGTCGCAACCGGTATCTCACTGTTCAGTTTGATGTCGTTCACCAGGTGGGCCATCGCCACGCTGCTGGTCGTCGCGCTGCTGCGGTTGTCGCGGGAAAACCTGGCGAAATTCGGGCGGGTTTTCGTGGTGTCGGCCTCGGTCAACGCCCTCGCCGGCATCGCCATGGCCACCGTTGACCAGCAACAACGCATATTGAAACCGCTCAAGGTCTTCGGCTACGGCGTCGGCGCCGAACTGCGTCAGAACACCGCGCTCTACGTCTATTCCGATGAGGGTTCAGGCGTGGTCGGCAAGACGATTCGGCTCGGCGGCACCTGGGTGCTTCCGAACAGCGCGGGCTTCTGCCTGACGATCGCCTTGGTGATGTGCCTCGTCCTGTTCCGCGGCTGGATCCGGGTGTCGCTGTCGGTGATCCTGTTCGCGGCCATGCTGCTCACCTTGAGTAGGGCCACCCTGTTCAGCGTGGCTGCCGGGCTGGTGCTGGTGTTCCTGTTCCACAGCATGCGGGCGCGCGATCGTCAGCTCGCGATCGGGGTGGTCGCCGTGGGCGCCGCCGCCGCGTTCCTCACCCCGATGATCCGCGACCGCATCCTGGCGTCGTTCGCCAGCGAAGACAAGGGACGATCGGACCGCGTGGCGGCGCTGCACAATTTTCCGCACCAGCTATCCGGCCACTGGGTATTCGGCCTGGGCTGGGATCGACCCGAATTCCGCAGCGGACAAGCGGCCCAGTCGCTCAACTACGTATCGAATGCACCACTTTTGACGGTCTATCGAGGCGGCATCATCACCGGCCTGGTCTTTGTCGCTGTCCTCCTTATCGGCTGTTTCTTGGGGTACCGCGCGATGCGCTCCCCGTCGCTGCCGAATGCAGTTTTCGGCGGTGTCTTCATAGGCACAGCCGTCGTTTATATGAATTTGGCTCAGTCGGTCGTCGACATGCCGGTGATGGCATTGCAGTTCGCGATGTTCCTTGCGTTTATGGTCTACGTCGACCAATCGCGCAGACTGTCGAAAGACGAAGCGCCACCTCGCGAAATCGCCGCCGAGCCATCAGTCGGCCCGCCGGCGCAACCGGTCCCTGCCGGCGCTCGATAGCGCGGCCGGCTCTCGCTGCGCGGTTCAGTCGAAAAGGCTTGGCAAGCCCTGCATCGACGCCGCGGGTTCGACACCGAGTGCGTTGGCCAGCAGCGAGGGAGCGACGTCGAGGACGTCGACTTCCTTGCGCGACGGGTCGCGCGTCACGCCCGCTCCATAGGCCAGCATGATGCCCTCGGGGATGTGGTAGGCGGTGTTGTCGCCACCGACCCTGGACCGGATGATGAAGCCGAGATCCGCAGGGCTTGCGGTCACGTCGCTTTCGGCGTCAGCAGGGCGGAAATGCACCGGCAACGACAGCTCCTGCTGGTCGACCGGATTGTCGATCACGTTGGCGATGCCGAACGTCACCGTGCGGCCCTCCACCCGGAACCGGCCGAACAACTGCCCGATGCCTTCGACCACGACGGACTCGAGCGGCTTGATTGCGGCCTGCGCCTGCGCCTCGTCTGCGAACACCAACGACAGGTGTGGGTACATCGTCAGACCCAGCTCGGCGGGTGGCAGCCCCAGCCGCGACACCAGCTTGTTGTGATCGTCGAGGACGAACAGGCCGATGTCGGTGAACCGCGGATCGACCGGCCCCTGCCCCATGCTCGCCGCCAGCACGAGCATCGAATCTTGGTGCGACGCCAGGTATTTGCGGATACGGCCCAGGTGGCGATCGGTGAAGTCCATGGCCGTCAGGATGAAGCTGCCGTACACCTCGTCGGCGGTGTAGTCATGTTCGTCGGTGTAGCCAGGCACCGCGTCGCCCCAGAAGCGGTGCATCATGCTCGCGACGTGGTTGGTGAAGAAGATGGACAGCCGCGGCCGATGCTTGCGGTGCAGCCGCCAGTACAGGTCGAAGCTCGGCAACACCTGCATGGAGGCCCGCAGCTGCTTGTAGCGCTCGTCGCGCACCTCGCGAACCAGATGCGTGCCCAGTGTCGTCGCTGAGGACGGGGTGAGACCCTGACGCAGCAGATCGACGCCAGTCCCCAAGAGCGACTTCGGATTCAGGGCGGCATCTGACGAGAAGCCGTTCTGGCCCGTCATGGCCAAGTTGAAGGCCTGGAACCTGCTCAACGACTCCGGGTAGGTCTTGCTGTCCTGGCTGAACGTGTCCGGAACGTAGAAGCCGCCGTGGCGGAACTGACGTGCGGGCCAACTCTGCAGCGGTCCGAACAGGCCCACGCTCAGCCCCGCGCGCTCGGCCACATCCCAGATCGGATCGCCGCGGAAGGTGGCCGGATCCTGGCCCAGATCAAACGAATTGTGGTCGTACGTCGAATTGTGAAGCGACGGCCACGTGCGCCACGGCTGCAGACCCTGCAACTTCGGATCGTCGGAATGCCGCGTCGTCAGTGACTGTCCGTCATCCAGCAGCGCCGCGAAATTCGACTTCGGACGACGCTGTACGTAGTAGTCGACGATGCTCCAGGGCACTTCGTTGAGCTCGTAGAGAATCACGTCTCGCTTACGGCCGGCCATCGGCGCGTCCCCCTCGGGGTCGGTGGTTGCTGTTAGCTAGTTGCGCTGTCACGCATCGTATCGGTTCTCGCCTGTCTTCACCGCATGTGCTGGCGGGGCTGGATTTTTTGCCGCGACGTGGTGGATGCGGTTGCCGCCGAAATTGCGCGCATGTTAACAGTGTGACTGACGAGGAAACTGTGACGAGGGTTCGCAAAGGGTATTTGCAGATTCCAGTCAACGATGCCGAATTTGCTGGAAAAGCAGTTGGTATGCATCGGCAATGCAGATGCGCCCGCTACCGCATTCTTTTGCGACACGCCCAACGGCACAGAAGCTGTGAAATTGCTGGTGGATGGCCCAAACTAGCCGTGAATCAAGATCGGAATCCACCGTCACTCCTCGCCAGCAAGACTTGGAGACATACTCGTGCCACGCGCGCATTATTGGGGTTCTCACCGCACCTTCTTTACGGTCACCATCGCTGTGGCAATTGCGATTATCTGCGTCACCGCAATTGCAGTGGTAATGCCGTCGGGCAAACCGCGGCAGGTGAATGTTATTGACGCAGCAGCAATTAATCCGCTGCCGACAACAATCGGTTTTGCAGATGCCGACACTTACGGAATGACGCAGGCCGATGTCGACAAAACGGCCGCCAAGTGGGCGCTGACCAAGGTCGACACGGTGCGGGTGATGATCCCGTGGGCCGGCGTCGAACCCATTCGCGGAGGCACGCTGAATTGGGCCAATGTCGACAAGGTCGTCAATGCCGCGGTGTCGAAGAACCTGTCCGTGATGGGATTCATCAACTCGACTCCATCGTGGGCGGTGGCGCCCGGTGGCCGACCACTCAGCGGTCGTCCGGCATCTCCCGATGTATATGCGGACTTCGCCGCGAAAGTGGCACAGCGTTATCAGGGCAAGATCGCGGCATACGAAATCTGGAATGAGCCCAACGCCATCACCTTCTACACACCGACGCCCGATCCGGCTGGCTACACCGATCTACTCAAGGCGGCCTACCCGAAAATAAAGGCCGTCGACCCCTCGGTCACGATCATCGGCGGTGTGCTGGGCGCGGTCATCGACTTCGGAAGCGCGACCATCAACCCGGTCCGCTTTGTCAATGAGATGTACGCCGCGGGCGCCAAGGACTATTTCGATGCGCTGTCATTTCATCCCTACCACTACACGCTGAAGTTCTCCGACGGCGTGCCCGTCGCCAATTCGCCGGTAAACCAGCTGATCGGTATGCGCCAGGCGATGGTCGCCAATGGCGACAGCGCCAAGAGAATCTGGTGCACCGAGTACGGCCAACCGACGTCGAAGGTCAGTGAGGCCGACCAAGGCGCATTCATCAAGGACGTTCTGCTGAAGTGGCAGGAAATGCCCTACACCGGACCGGTGTTGATCTACACGACGCGCGATCGGGCGACCGGTAGCACCGACGCGCAGGACACCTTTGGCGTGTACCACACCGACTGGACCCCTAAGCCGGCGCAGCAGGTCATGTTGTTCGCGCCCGGTAAGTCGTTGGAGTTCACCAGGTTCGCCAAGCAGACCAGCCCGGATCTGGGTGAGGTGCTCAGTCCGGTGTTCCGGGCGACGCCGACCGTGTGGGCGCAAATGCGTTCTGTGAGCACGCTTTACGAAACGCCGAAGGCCAGCATGTTCATCACCTCGCCGACGCCGATCGCGCAATTGCTGATACCCAAGAAGGTGGCGCCGACCACCCAGTTCGCCAACGGGATGCAGGAATTCGAGAACGGCATCAAGGCGTGGTGGTCTCAGGCAACCGGGGCACACTGGCTCGACGGCCAGATGGCCGCCGCCTACGTGCCTGCACTCGGGCTAGCGACCAGCGACAAGTACGCGCCTCAAAGTGGAACCGCCAGAATGGATTTCGAGCACGGCTACATCACCTGGGCGCCGTTTACCGGCGTCAAGGTGGTCCTCACCTGATCAGGCGGCGACGGCCTCGGCGCGCAGCAGCGCTTCTACCGCGCGATGAGGCCGTCGCTCCTCCCAGCGCCGCTTGTTGATTTCGTACAGCCGGTCGGCGGCCACGGCTGCGGCCTGCTTGTCGAGCAGGTAGCGGCGGCACTCGTCGACGAAACCGTCGTCGTCGTCGAAGGTTTCCAGGCCGAACAGCGGGCCGAGGTCACCGATCGCCGCGCTGGTGCCAACGACGGGCAACCCCATCCGCAGCGAGTCGAGGATCTTCACCCGCACACCGCCGCCGGTCTTGATCGGCGCCACCAACGCTCGGCAGGTCCCGAGGAACTCTCCTAGGTCCTCCACGAATCCGAGGTCGCGCACCCCTTCGGGATACACCGGGTCCGCGGCGCCGGGCTTCTTCTTCCCGATCACGCACAACTCCGCGTCGGGGATGCCCGCCGCGATACGCGGCCACAGCCGCAAGGCATACAAAAACGCCTCTTGGTTCGGCGGCCAATCGCGCAGGCCCATGAACACCAACCGGCGCGGCGACGTCGAGACGTCCACGGGATCGACGGGCGGAAGTGTCAGGTCGAGCCAGCGAGCGCGCGGCACGCCATTGGCCCGGTAGAACTCGGCCTCCGGTTCGTCATAGGTGCCGACGGCGTCGGCGGCGCGGGCAACGCGCACTTCGTCTCGCCGCAGCCGCGGGGCCTCCAGCCGACCGAGCGCGCCTCGACTCGCCCGCCACACCAGCGCCTCGCTGACGTTCGTGTTGACGATCAGCCGCGCACTACGAAATTTGTTGCTGCGCAAGAACGATTCGGCCATATAGCTGTGCTCGGCGACGAAGACGTCGGAGTCGGCGGCGTCGATGGCGGCCACCAGGGGCGCGGTGTCGAAGCGGACGTGAACGAGGCTGCGACGCTTGCGAACGGCGTCGGCGAGCAGCTGCGCGGGTTGCACTTTTGGCTTGGGGATCCGGGTGACGGCAATGCCGCCGGGCAGCTCCGCCGCACCCACCTCGGTGGACAGGCACACCGCCGACACATCGTAGGCATCGGAGGCCAGCCGCATCATCAGCCGGCCGAGTTCGATGTCACCCGCCCTCTCGGTCACCGGGTCCTTCGACAACAGGAACGTCGCCCTTGGCATTCCACCTCCCCCCGTAGATCGCCATCGTGAAGATCACCAACAGCAGGAGGTCACTCACGGACGTCGCGATCGCGGCTCCGACCGCGCCCAAAGGGGATGCCAATGCGGCCAGAATGCCGAATTTGACTGGCACCAAACCGATCACGGACGTCAGCCGGATCACGTCTCGCCGCTGGGCATAGAGAATGAAGGTGAAGACCATGATGATGGTGCGGAACGTGGCGTATGCCGACATCACAATCATCGCGATCGCGAGTTGACGCGGAACCGGTGTGAACAACAGCACGATCCCGGTGATCAGCACGATCACGCCGCCCGCCAAACCTATTGCGACAGTGAGGCGCAGCGGCGGGCCCGTCTTCACATCGCCACCGCTGTCGCGCAGGGGCTGGGTATACGTCGCGCCGAACGCTTGACCGACATAGCCGATGGCCGAGGCCAGCACCCACGTCAAGTTGTAGTACCCGACGACGGTGGTGTCGGTGAGCCAACCCAGAAGCAGGATGTCGCCCTGAAGGAAGGCCGCGGTGCCGAGCATTTCGCCCGACAGCACCAGGATGGTCCGAATCGGTCCCGGCCACTGGGGGCGGTGACCGCGAACGGTGACGGCTGCCAGCGCTGCGATCACCACATAGGGGATGCAGTAGGCGACGCTCGCCCCGAGCAAGGTCGGTCCGCCTGCCGCAAACAGATGCGCACCGAACAGGTAGGCGCAGCCGGCCACGACGCTGCCGATCTGCCGGCTGGTGTCGATGCGAGAGGTGCGGTGGGGGTCTCCTTCCCGCAGCGCGCGTGCCTTGTAGGCGCCGACGCACAGCTCGCCTCCGGCGGCGAGGATGCCGAACCAGAGGATGTAGTTGATCGGCAGGAAGACCTGCGCGATCACCATCAGCGCGACACCGAGCAGATAGCGGCTGGCGCGCTCCCGGACGAAGTCCTCCTCCGGCTCGCGGGCAGCTCGCACCACGTAGGGGTTGTTCAGGGTCTGGCCCAGCACCGATGTGACCGCGAACCCGAGGCTGTACAAGCCGTACTGGCTGATGCCGAGCTGGTGGATCATCGCCAGCGTCCACAGCAGGCCCGCGGCGCGGCCGCCGTAGACGAACATCAGCGACATCAGCGTCTTGACGGAGCGGCGAGTGCCCGCCTCTGGCGCGGTCAGCTCAGGCCCCCTGTTTGCAAGCTGATATCAAGCTGACAATCCCTTTGAGTGGCAGTGCGGCCGTTTTCTACGACCGGGTGGCGATAGCGATTATTTTTCCGAACTAGATGGAACCGCAAACTCGTCATGGTGACAAGCCGGGCACACTCGTTCACCTCATTTGCCCTGGCCACGAATATCGGCGCGAAGTTGCTGGGAGTCTCCCTGCGCGCCTTCGCGGCATGATCGCAAAACGTGACCGCGGGTTGCATTGGTGTGGCCGACTATCGCGATCTTCCCTGCGCCCGGCCGATACCCGGCCCCTGCGGGCGGCCACCGGACCTATCGAGTAGGCTGTGCCGACAGTCGTTCGCCTTCTGCGGGAGTAACGCGTGAGTATTGCTGGGACCCTGAAATTTCTCGTTCTGCAGCGGGTTATGGACTTCCCCGTCCCCGATAGTCCGTTTTTTTACGGCACCGACGGCAAGGGCGACGAAGGCCTCGCCTTTTTCCTCGAGACGCTTAAGGGCTCGAAGCGCTACCTGGAATTCGGCACCGGCGGCTCCACGTATTTGGCCGCGAAACACGGCATCGAATTCATCGCCGTCGACTCGGACCCGTTCTTCTTGAAGAGCGTCCGCAAGAAGATCAGCAGCGCCGGGCTGGAGCGGCCGACCGGCCAGACGTACAGCTACGGCGACATCGGGTTGACAGGCCATTGGGGCCGTCCCATCGGCTTGCGCGATCCGTCGCCGAAGAGGCTCGAGAAGTTCCGGCGCTACTCCGATCCCCCGGCCGAATGCCTCGAGGGCGGCCGCACTCCCGATTTCGTGTTGGTGGATGGGCGGTTCCGCGTTGCCTGCGTGCTCAAGTCGATTCGTATGCTGCAGAACGAGCGAGGCTGGACGATCGCGATGGACGATTACGGCGACCGGCCGCACTATCACGTGATCAATGAGTTCGCGAACATCGACCGGCTCGTCGGCGGCCGGATGGCCGTGATCACCTCGCTCAAGGACTTCAGCCCCGAGCAACTCGACGCCGCGATCCGTAAGTACGAAATCGATCCCGAGTAGCTCAGTTCGGCTGCGCGAGGATTCGCGTCCACAGCGCGGCGAACGCCTCCGCCGTGCGCGGTCCTGACCGGTCTTGTCGCGTCTTCTCGGAATACTCGCCGAGCTCCGTCAGCCTCGCCTGATCATTGACCAGCTGCTCGATTGAGCGCGCCAATTCCGTTGCGACGGTTTCTGGTTGCGAATGGTCGACCGGCACGACGACGGCTCCCGCTTTGGTGTCCAGTTCAGCCAATGCGCCGTAGCCGGTGGTCACGATCGGCGTGCGGTAGGCCATGGCGTGCGCGACCACACCCGACGCGGGATACGTCACGTCCTGCCAGTGTCGCTTGCCGTAGGGCACCACGATCGCACGGACGGACTCGAAGAACGCGTCCTCTTGCGGACCGTCGACGGCGCCGAGGACTTCGATACCGTCCTGCCGCGGCAGCGCCTCGGTGCCGCGGCCCGCGATCCGGATCAACACGTCATCCGGCAGGTGCCGGCGAATGCCTTCGATCTGCTCGAATCCCTTGCCGCGGTAAACATGTCCGAAGAAGCCGATGGCTTTGGGCCGCTCCTGGACGGGCCGGATCGTCGGGCGGTCGCGGACGATGTGCGGAATGTGAACCGCGGACAGGTGGGGGTAGCGCTCTTCGATGGACCGCCTGCCGGTTTCGGTGAGCGCGACGAGCGTGCGGCCGGCGTAAACCCGGCCCTCTAACGCTGTGGTCAGTTTCTGCGACGTGAAGTGCACACCGTGGAAGATCAGGCGGCTGCGGTGCAGGAAACGCGCCGACCATGGCCACCAAACCCCTTGGGGTGGATCATGAATGGTCGCTGTCACCGGCACACCTGGTAGGCCGACGATCGACCAGAACGGCACAAACCCGCCGGCCGCCAACTCGGCGTGTACCAACACGCGTCCGTGCGGTGCGGTGGCGACGGCCTCTCTGACTTCCTTCCGGGCATGCCTCGCCTCGGCTACCCCGTCCTCGCCCGGCGACCCGCACCTGACCTCGACCACTTCGCCGAAATGCCGACGAACCGGCGTGATGAAGTCTTCGGAATAGTCGCCGACCGCGGTCTTGCCGCGCGCGGGCGCGACAAAAACCAGCCGATAGTCCTTGAGGTCGGCCATCAGTGGAACAGCGGCCGATAGCTGGCGCTGTATTTGAGCGCCTCGGGGTCCCGCTTGCCGATCACCTTGGCAGGCACGCCGCCGACGACCTCGCATTCACCGACGTCCTTGGTGACCAGTGAGTGCGCGGCCACGACCGCGCCCCGATTGAGTATGCACGGCAATGTCATTGCCCTGCTGGCGATCCAGACGTAGTCGCAGATGACGGTCGGGATGCCCGGGATCGGCAAGAAGTCGGGCTGGTTGATGTCGTGGCCGCCGCCGACGACGTGCACATCGCTGGCGAGCGTGACGTTGTCGCCGATCCACACGCTGGCGCGCGCGTCGATCATGCACCGCATGCCGATCGTGCTGTTCTCCCCGATCCTCAAGAACTCGGGATCGAGGATCGTCGTGGTCCGCATGATCGACGACCCCTTGCCGATCTTGGCGCCTGCCAGTCGCAAGAAGCCCAACCGCACTGTGTGCGACGGGATGTAGGTGATGAGCATGTTGTAGAGCAGCGTGGCGAGGCGGTTGCGCACCTTCCGGGGCAGGCTGATGTCCTGCATCTTGTAGCCGACGAGCTTCTCGCCGTCTTCGGAGAGCTGGATGACCGGCCCTGGGACGATCGTCAGATCAGGAGCGACCTCGAGCTTGCGAGCTATGTCCGCGGGATCCGCCTTCTGAGGTTCTTTCCACATGTGCTTGCTCCTGTCGTAAATCGGAAATCACCATCGCCTTGACGATTTCGTCGAAGCCAGTGGTCGGGTGCCAGCCGAGGACGTCGCCCGCCTTGGTGGCATCGCCGATGACCGCAGCGCCCTCGCGAGGGCGCAGAAATGCGGCATCGGTCTCGACATGTGCCTGCCAGTCGGGAATGTCTGCGGCCGAGAACGCCGCGGCGACGAAGTCGCGGACCGAGTGGGCCACACCGGTGGCGACGATGTAGTCGTCGCCCTTGCCGTGCAGCGCCATTCGATACATGGCGTCGACGTAGTCGGGCGCCCAGCCCCAGTCGCGCTCGAGACCGAGGTCACCGAGCACGAGCCGATCCTGGCGGCCCGCGGCGATCGCGGCCACTGCCTTCGTGATCTTGCGAGTCACGAATCGCTCTGGGCGGCGCGGTGATTCGTGGTTGTAGAGGATTGCGTTGCAGACGTCCAGTCCCTTATCGCGATAGACCTGACACAACATGTGGCCGAACGCCTTGGAAGCGCCGTAGGGGGAGATCGGCCTCAGGGGGGTCTCTTCGGTCTGCGGCGACGTGCCGGCGCCTGCGAAGATCTCGCAACTCGACGCGTTGACCATCGCGATCCGTTTGGCCGTGCGGTCCTGCGCAACAATGCACGCATCGAGAAGGGCGGCGGTGGCAAGCGAGTTCACCCGCGTCGTCGTAGCCGGGTCCTGCCATGACGCGGCAGCAGAGGAGACGGCGGCGAGGTGAAAGACGACGTCCGGCTTGACGGTGGTCATCAACGTGGTGAGTGCAGAGACATTATTCAAGGCGTCGCGCGGAACGCCGTGCACGTCGAAGCCGTTGCGCTGCAACAACTGCGACAGGTAGTAGCCGTCCTGCCCGGTGATCCCGGTGATCAGCGCTGTGCCGCTCGCGCCGACAATCGACATCAGTCGCCGGCCAGTTCGTTCACGATGCCGTAGAGACGCTCGGCGAAATGCTCTTCACTGAACTGCTCCACGTGACGTCGGATCTTGTCCGAATCGAACTGCATCTGCTCGAACCGGTCGATCGCCTCGGCGATGGCCTTCGGCTCCGGCTCGTCGAAGTACACCCCGGACAGGCCTTCGTCGACGGTGTCCAGGAACCCGCCCCAGCGCAGCGCGACGGTGGGCCGGCCCCGCAGCCCCGCTTCGATCGGCGTCAAACCGAAGTCCTCATAGCTGGCCGCAATGAGCGCTCGGCAGTTCTCGTACAACCACGAAATCTGACCGTCGGTGAGGTCCGACAGCATCAGCACGTTCGGCGTCTTGATGCCGCGCAGTCTTTCGGCCTCGGGTCCGCGGCCAACAACCACCAGCTTGCGGTCGGTGTCCGCGAACGCCCGGATGATGACGTCGACGTTCTTGTACGGCAGCAGCCGGGAGACGCACAGGTAGAAGCCGCCGTTCTCCGCTCCGGTGCCATTCAGCGCTGGAATCGTCTCGGCTGCAGCAAGGTTCGCCGTTTCGGCGGGACCGAAGACCAGCTCGGACTCGATGCCGTATGCCTCGGTGATACGTCCCTTGATCAGCGTCGAGATCGCCAGATACTTGTCGGCAGAGCGCGCCATGCGCCGATCCCACGCCTTGAGGTAGGGGCTCGTTGCGGCGAGGCCGACGCGCTTGGCGAGGCTGGCGTCCTCACCCAGGTACTTGTCCGGCAGGTAGAGCCAGCGCGCGGGAGAGTAGCAATAGACCAGCTTGCGTCCCCTGGTGCGGAAGCCGTGGGCCCATCCGCTGCTGCTGGTGAGGACCACATCGGCATCGACGAACATCGACTGGGCGAATGCAGGCCAAATGGGCAGTCCCAGCCGATGATGTTTGCGCAACGGCCCGATCTTGTTCGCCGCCGAAACCCGGATGTCGCGTTCGGCAAATTCGGGGTACGTCGTCGCCGGGTCGTATAGCAACGTGTAAATCGGTGCGTTCGGGAAGGCTCGGCTCATCGAAAGAACCATCTTCTCGGCGCCGCCCAACTGCGTGAGGTAGTCATGGGCGATCGCCACCTTCGGGCCGTCGACACCGTCGTACCTGCGATCTGGTTGCACGCTGGTAATCCCCTTGAAAGGCTGTGCTGACGACGGACGGGAGTCGGTTGGGCCGGAGACCGTGCCCGACGACTCCATTAGAACTGCAAACGTACCGTACTCACAACCCGTGCCAAAGATCGCCACGGCAAATCCCGGCAAATGGCAGATTGCGAGTTTCGGTCTACCGAGACGCGGTTCCCAACTGCCGCTTTGCGACCGTTACGAGGAGGTCGCCCGGCAGCGGTCACTCACACCCGTACACCTGGGCAAAACGAGCCGGTTGCGAATAGAATTCTGGCTGGCGCGTTGTTCGCCGACCGAACGCCTGGCGCACTGGACTGGGCGGGAAGACGGAGTTGACGCGGCCTACTGCGGCTCACCGCTACGTCTGAGTTTTTAGCTTGACGGTGAGGTAAATTTTGCAGGCGTGTGCGAATGCAGCCGTCGTCAATGACGATCGCTTGGACATCTCCAATGCGGTGAACGCAACTGCCAGACGTTTGCCCACCTGCGTGCTTCAGATGCGCCGGAGGTCAGCGGTGCGTCGGCCGAAAGCTGCTTTTGCGCACACAACAAGTTACGGGTTATCGTGGATTCAATGGCGCGTGTGTTAGCCACCTGTGTGCGCGTCGGCCCGCAATTTCTTCCAGCGGGAGAGCAAGGCCATTGCAAGTCCGGCGTGCTAGCCTCGGGAGTCTGGCTATTTGAGTTCTTTGCTAGGCAACTA